>CAJDUM010000037.1_pt1 | contig 50744 bp, 45 predicted proteins | sample 7390781 | NCBI WGS metagenome assembly CAJDUM01 (sample SAMEA7055661, study PRJEB34461) | soil metagenome | biome: terrestrial ecosystem; feature: Peninsula; material: soil | place: Antarctica | collected 2016 | reverse complement strand
GGGCGCTGTTCTTGATTGGGCGCTGTTCTTGATCGGGCCCCAGTTCCAACCGGGCCTTGTTCTTGATCGGGCCTAGTTCCTAGCGGGCACCGTTCCGGACCGGGCCCAGTTCCTACCGGGCACCGTTCCGGGCCGGACACCGTGTTGTGCCAACGGATCGCGGCCAGCCGACAGTACCGTCACATCTGTGATGCGTCCCGTAGGTCCCCGCAGCCCGCAGATCTATTGGCTCCGCCGGGCGATCGCCCTGGCCGTCGCTGTTGTCGTGCTGATCGGCGTCGTGTGGTTTCTGTTGGCCAGAAACAAGGGTTCGGGCGGCGCTGTCGCCGACACCTCCCCGACGAGCTCCAGCATCCAGCTGACCGGGGTACTCGCCTCGTCGAGCAGCGTGCTGGAGTCCGCATCGTCGACGCCTGACGTGAACTCGGCGGCCGGGTCCAGCGCGGAATCCGCCACGGTGACGTCGGGGTCCGGTCCGGTCGCGACGGCAGACCTATCAACCCAAGCTCTGCCTACCGAAGGCCCATCAACTGCCGCCCCTCCGAGTGTCGCACCGACGGTCGAGCCGGCGCCGGTGTCCACCCTGCCGCCCACTCCGGAGCCCGCGCCCGCCCCGGAGCCCCCGCCCACGCCGACCCTCCCTCCGCCGCCGAGCACGGACGCACAGGGCAGGCTGCTGTGCCCGGACTCCGCGATTACGTTGACCGCGACGACCGGGGCACCCAGCTACCGGGTTGGGCAGCAGCCGATCCTCGGCCTGACCGTGACGAACTCCGGCCCACAGAGCTGCGTTCGAGACCTGTCCGGCGCGCTGCAGGTGTTCACCGTCTTCAGCACCGCGGGCGAGCGAATGTGGTCCACCGCTGACTGCTTTCCCGGCCAGGGCACCGACATCCGGATGATCTCGCCCGGTCAATCCGTGCCGTACAACATTAAGTGGTCGGCGACGACGTCCAGCCCCGGATGCACCGCGCCTCGAACCGTGGTGCCACCCGGTGCGTACACGGTGGTCGCTGCGATCGGGTTGTTGAAGAGCCCACCGAAGGAATTCACCATCACCGGCTGACGCCCTGGTTCCTGCGGGCGGACGGATTGCGTCCGCGAGGGCCGACAGCGCGCTACAGCAGGGAGTGGTACCGATCCGCGAGGGAGAACTCCGCCATCCTGGCGAGTCCCTCCCGCAGCGTCCGTGCCCTGGCCTCGCCGATGCCGTCGACCGACTGCAGATCCTCGGCGGTGGCGGCCAGTAGCCCTTGGAGCGATTCGAAGTGCCCGATCAGCCGGTCCAGCACCGTAGGCGGAACCCTGGGCACGTTGGACAGCAACCGGTGACCTCGCGGGCTCACGTGGACGTCCAACCCGTCTGCGTAGATCGGATAACCCAGCTCGCGGGCCAGCCCCGCCAGATCCAACAGGGCCAAGTCGTCGATGCCATCAAGCGCAGCGCACACTTCCTCGAGGGGCCGCCGGTCGTGATCGGCCGGCAGGTAGTCCTGGATCAGCAGCTCCCGCAATCCCTCGGTGCCGGAGACCAGCTCCTCCAACTGAAGACCGAGCAGCCTTCCCTCGGTCCCCAGCTCGACGACGTTGCCGGTCAGCTCCTCGGCGATCCGCCGGACCATCAGCAATCGCTGCAGGGCAGTGAGCGCATCCCGCAGCGTGGTGGTGTCCTCAATCTCCTGCAGCGAAAGCGCGCGGATCACCTCGTCCAACCGGGTCCGGTACCGGTGGAGCGTGGCAAGTGCCTGGTTCGCCCTGTCCAAAATGGTGGACGGGTTCGAGACCTCGTGACGCCGCCCACCGTGATACAGACTGATCACGCCCATCGAATGGCTGACGGCAATCACCGGGTGGCCGGTTTGCAGCCCGACCCGTTCCGCGGTGCGATGCCTGGTGCCCGATTCGACGGTCGGGATCCTCGGATCCGGCATCAGCTGGATGTTGGCCCCGAGGATCCGGCTGGCGTCGGCGTTCAGCAGCACGGCACCGTCCATCTTGGCCAGTTCACGGACCCGGGTCGGTGAGAACTCCAGATCCACCCGGAAGCCGCCGTCGCACAGCGCCTCCACCGACCGGTCTGCGCCCATGACGATAAGAGCACCGGTCCGGCCGGCCAGGATGCGCTCCAGCCCGGCACGCAGCGGCGTGCCCGGTGCCACCATCGCCAGGATGGCCCGCTGCGCATCGACGACCGCGCGCTCTTGCACCTGCCCCGCCCGCTCTCAGATCGTCCCCGCGATCGTTGCCGATCGCCGGCCGGCGCGCCCGCCGACTCCCGGCGCACAGTCTACGGTCCGGTTGCGGTCGCATCGGATCGGTGCGCCGGCGCCGGTCGGCTAACCGGGGCGGCGCTGCAGCCAGCGGACCACTCCGTGGTCGTCGCCAAGTGCGCGCATCGCCTGGCCGAGGTCGGAGACCCGGCTCAGCCGCATGCCGGCGGGTGTCGTTACGTCGACCCCAGCCGGCACCACCGCATGGTCGAAGCCCAGTCTTGCGGCCTCGGCCAGCCTCCTGGCTAGGCCGGGCACCGGTCGGATTTCGGCGGACAGGCCCAGCTCGCCGATCACCACCAGGCGCTGGTGCAACGGGATGTCCCTGGCCGAAGACCACACCGCCATCGCCAGCGCCAGGTCGGCGGCCGGCTCAGTCATCTTCGCGCCGCCGACGGTGGCCGCGAGCACATCGCAGTTGGCCAGCCGCACCCCTCCCCAGCGCTGCAGGACGGCCAGCACCATGGCGACCCGCGCCTGGTCCAGGCCGGACACGGACCGCCGCTGTGTGTCGCCGGCGGCCGGTCCGACCAGTGCCTGGATCTCGACCGGCAGCGCCCTACGGCCCTGCACCGATACCGTCGCGCAGGTGCCGGGGACACCTGACGTCCGGCCGGACAGGAACAGCCCGGACGGGTCGGTGAGGCCGACGATCCCGTCGTCGACCAGCTGGAAGCAACCGACCTCGTCCGACGGGCCGAACCGGTTCTTCACCCCGTGAACCAGCCGCAGCGGGGAGTTTCGGTCCCCTTCGAAGTGCAGAACCACGTCCACCAGATGCTCCAGCACCCTGGGCCCGGCGATCGAGCCGTCCTTGGTGACGTGCCCGACCAGCACGCAGGCCATGCTTCGTTCCTTGGCCACCTGGGTGAGTGCCGCAGCCACCGCCCGGACCTGGGTGACGCCGCCGGTGGCACCGTCTACCTCGGCCGTCGCTACGGTCTGCACCGAGTCGACGATGAGCAGGCTGGGTACCACCTGGTCGACGTGCCCGAGGACCGCCGCCAGGTCCGTCTCAGCGGCCAGGTAGACGTCGGGGTGCAAGGCGCCGAGCCGGTCGGCCCGCAGCCGCACCTGGGCGGCGGACTCCTCGCCGGTCACCACCAGTACCCTGCCGTTTCCGCCGTCCGCCCAGGCCTGTGCTGCAGCGAGCAGCAGCGTCGACTTGCCGACCCCCGGCTCGCCGGCCAGCAGCACCACGCTGCCCGGCACCAACCCGCCGCCCAATACCCGGTCGAGTTCGCCGACCCCGCTCGGTCTGGCCGTCACGGCTGAAGCGTCAACATCGGCGATGCGCAACGCCGGGCCGCTGACCGGGCCGGCACTCACCCGGCGCACTGTCGCCCGCGGCGCGGATGCCTCCTGCAGGGTCCCCCAGGCTCGGCACTCCGGGCAGCGGCCCACCCACTTGGCGGCGGCGTGGCCGCAGTCGGAGCAGCAGAAGGCGGGGCGCGCCGGACGGGAGCTCGACGCAGAGGTGCGCGTCGCCGGCCGGCTGTTGGAGTGCCCAGTGCTCGGATTGACTGTCATGATCGGAACGGTAGGCGGTGCCACCGACAGTGCGTGTCGAGGTCAGTGGGCACCAAGGTCGGCGCGTACCAAGGTCAGTGGGTACCAAGGTCAGTGGGTACCAAGGTCAGTGGGCAGCGCGGTCAGCGCGTACGAAGGTTAGTGGGTACCAAGGTCAGTCAGCATCACGACCCGTGGGCTGCACACTACGGCTGTTGATGGTCATGACGCGCTATCGCCGGCTCGAAGGACCCGAGCGAGTGCGCCCGGGCGCTCAGCCGCCAGAGGCAGTCGGCGCCGGAATCGACGGCGCCGGAACCGACGACGCCGGTGCCGAGGAAGGTGCCAAGGTGGTTTGCTGCGCAGCAGGTAGAGAGCTCTGTTCGGCGGGAACCCACATGTCATGCGGCTCCACCGGCTGGATGTTGATTCTGGGCCGGTCGGTGACGGTTCTGCTGGTCGGAATCTCCACCGGCACATTGACAGTGATCGTCCCAGCGGACGCGAAGGTGAAGGTGACCGGGATCGAGAATCCGTAGTTCAAGTCCTTGGCCAGTCCCTTGACCGTCATCGCAATCTTCTGCTGCGGGGCCACCTGCACCAGCGACTGCGCCGGGATGGCAGCGTTACCGGTGATCTCCACCGAGGCGGCTGCCGGGCTGCTGGCCCCGGTCAGGGTGTCGCCTGCCTGGCTGTCGTTGCTGATCCACAGCAGCAGCGGGATGTCGGATCCGGTCGGGTAGTTGGACCCTTCCGGCGTGGCCAGCAGGACGTTCCGCACCCCGATATACCCGGCGGTCCCCTCGGAGCCGTCGACGCCGGAGACCTGCTGGGCGGTCTGCGAGATCTGGCCAGCGGCGCAACCGGACAGAGCCAACGCGGCGGTCAGCAGGGCTGCGGCCCAGCCGAGCGCGCGGCGCGGGTGACGGTCGGTGCGGGACACGGCAGTTCCCTTCTCATCCGGCGCGGGCGGCGCCGCGGGCCGGCGCGTGGTCGGCGTCAGGTCGGCGTCGGGTCGGCCAGCAACAGGTGGTCAGCAACAGATTAGTCACCGCTGTGCCGAGTCCGCGCGGCGGGCACGCCGAAACCTGACGCAGTCGTGGGTCCCCCCGCGCGCGTCCGCGCGTCCTTGGACCTACGACTCGGCTGTAGACGGCAGGACTCGGCAGCCAGGTTTGCCCGCGGGAATGCACGGGGCACCTCGTTTGTCAAGCGTCGAAATGGGCCCTGACCTGCGACGACGATTTGAGTTGGAGTTCAAGACGTGGTAACATTGACTTAGCGAAAGGGGCAGCAGACTCATGGTTTTCAAGGTCGGCGAAACAGTTGTTTACCCCCACCACGGGGCCGCTCTCATCCAGGCTACCGAGACAAGAACCGTCCGAGGTGAAGAAAAGCTGTACCTCGTGCTGAAGATCGCGCAGGGCGACCTGACGGTTAAGGTCCCGGCCGCGAACGCCGAGATCGTCGGTGTCCGCGACGTTGTCGACCGAGTCGGCCTCGACCACGTGTTCGAGGTGCTACGCGCACCGCACACCGAGGAGCCGACGAACTGGTCGCGCCGATACAAGGCCAACCTGGAAAAGCTTGCTTCCGGTGACGTGAACAAGGTCGCCGAGGTCGTCCGGGATCTGTGGCGCCGGGACCGGGAGCGTGGCCTGTCGGCGGGGGAGAAGCGGATGCTGGCCAAGGCCCGGCAGATCCTGGTCTCCGAACTCGCGCTGGCCGAGGGCACCAATGAGGACAACGCCGAGGTCATCCTCGACGACGTTCTCGCTTCCTGACCCGTTTCGCCGGAGCGACGAGTTGGTCGCTCCGGGATGCGGTCGTGTCTCGTGACGACCAGTCTCCCGAGGAAGCCGCCGATAGCGGTTGCCGCGCGGGTGCCGGCGGCCAGGTATGGGCAGGGTAGGTCGGACGGGCTCGTCGGCCGCGGCTGGCTGCGGCTGATCCAGACTCCGCAGGACCTCGCTCAAGACTCCGCAGAGGTTTGCCGGCCCGTTGCTGCCGGGCTGACGGGAGATCAACGCGGTAACGGTGTCGCTGTCGGCGTCATGGGCAGATCGTCCTCGACATAGCGGTCCCTGACCACGACTAATCCACATGCCACCAGGACCACCAGCACGGCGCTGGTGGCGATCAGAGGTACCCTCCAGCCTCCCGACACGTCGTGCAGGAACCCGAATCCGATCGGCCCGACCGAGGCGATCAGATAGCCGACAGATTGGGAGAACGCCGACAGCGCAATCGTTCCGGTGAAGGTACGCGAGCGGAGCGCCATCAGCGTCAGCGCCATCGGGAATGTGCCGGCGCCTATGCCGATCAGCAGCGCCGGCGCCCAGGTGGCCCGCGCCGGGATTGCCATCAGCCAGAGGTAGCCGATCAGATAGCACAGGCCGAGCATCACCACCAGAAATCCCTGCCGCTTCAGCCGGCCGAGCAGTGTCGGCACGACCGCCGAGATGGGGATGCTGATCCCCACCAGAATGGCCACCTGCGCCGCGGCTGCGGTGTCCGACAACCCCGCGTCGGCCAGGATCGCCGGCAGCCAACCGAACATGATGTAGGCCTGCATCGACTGGCAGCCGAAGAAGCCGGCCATCGCCCAGGCGAGTGGCGAGCGAGCCAACGCCCGCAGGTTCATCCGGTGGGCGGGGCTGGCGGAGCCGGTGTCCCGTCGACGCAGCCCCAGCGGCAGCCACGGGATCAATGCGACAGCGGCGGTCAGGGCCCACACCCCGATGCCGGTACGCCAGTCCTGGCCGAGCGCATGCTGGATCGGCAGCGTCAGGCCCGAACCCGACGTGCCGCCGATGGCGAGCAGCGTGGTGTACGCGGCCGTCATGGTGGTCACCCGGTTCGGGAAGTGCAGCCGGACCAGGCCGGGGAGCAGCACATTAGTCGCCGCGACGCCGGCCATGGCCAGGATCGAACCGAGGAACAGCGATGCAGTGCCGGTAACACAGGCCCGCCACACCTGACCGATGGTCATCGCGACCAGAGCGAGCACCACCGTGCGGTGCGAGCCGATCAACCTGGCCAGAGTCGGCGCACCCGCACCCAACAGCGCGAACGACATTGTCGGCAGCGCCAACAGCACCCCGGCCGCAGTCCCCGACAGGCCGGTGTCGACCCGCAGCTCTGGCATCACCGCGCCCATGGCATTGACCGCGGGCCGCAAGTTGACCGCCAGCACCAGCACCGCGGTGACCACGAGCAGCCGCCTGGCGGTACTCGATTCCCGCTGCTGCGCCGGTTGGTTCACTCGGAAAGGATACGGAGGCGCCGACCATCGGGCAGGGCGCAGGCCCGCGGAATCGGCGGCACCGCTCGCGTGGCACCCTTGTCACCCATGACGACTATCGCGATCCTCGGCGCCGGCAAGATCGGTGAGGCGCTGCTGGCCGGGTTGCTCGCGGCCGGCCGCACCCCCGGGTCGCTGCTGTTCACCGAACGGTCGGCGGACCGGGCGCAGGAGCTGACCAGGCGCTACGGGGTCAACGGCGTGGACAACGCAACCGCGGCCCGGGACGCGGACGTGCTTGTGGTGGCCGTCAAGCCGCAGGACATCGAGCCGCTGCTGGTCGAGGTCGGCGCCGCCATCACACCGGGCACCCTGGTGGTGTCCGTGGCGGCCGGCCTGCCGACTGCATTGTACGAGCGACGCCTTCCGCCGGGGACCGCGGTGGTCAGGGCGATGCCCAATACGCCGATCCTGGTGGGGGAGGCGATGAGCGCGATCTCGCCGGGATCACATGCCACCGCAGCTCATCTGCAGACCGTCGAGGATCTGCTGTCCAGCGTCGGCAAGGTGGTCAGGGTGCCGGAGTCCCAGCAGGACGCCGTCACCGCGCTATCCGGCTCGGGACCCGCGTACTTCTTCTACCTGGTGGAGGCGATGATCGACGCCGGCATCCTGCTGGGACTGCCGCGGACCGTGGCCGCTGAGCTGATCATCCAGTCCGCCGTCGGGTCGGCCCGGATGCTGCGGGACACCGGGGAGCACCCGGTGGCGCTGCGCGAGGCGGTCACCTCGCCGGGCGGGACGACCATCTCGGCGATCCGCGAGCTGGAGAACCACGGTGTGCGGGCGGCTCTGCTGTCCGCCATCGAGGCAGCGGCGCTGCGATCGGCCGAACTGGGTCGCGCCCAGCACTGACGACCGTATCAAGATCGGCAGCCGACCCCTCGGGGCCGTTCACGCCATGCGCGGTGGCCCCCGGACGCAGCGTGTAGCGACCGTGCCGGCCGAGCTTCCGCCCGATCAGCGAAGTCTGGTTCCGTAGCGCACATCACGCACAACGCGGTGTGGACTACGACACGATCCCTGATCCTGTTCTGTTGCCGACGGATGACGGTGGCGCGATCGTCCGTATGCCGCCCGCGCCACCGGTGAACGCCGCGGGCAGGGTCGACGGACACCGATTGCCGCGCACCGGATTACCGCGCTATCGAGGTCGGAGTGGGCCGGAGTTGGCCCTTCCGGCGGCTTGGGGTTTCCCTGGGGTGTTGCTTTCGGTGGCTGGATTTCCTGGCTGGCACCGCCGTCCGGTAGTGCCGACCAGCGGCCGGTGAGCACGACGCCCACGAGTTGAGACGTCTGAGTTCGGCCCGGTGTGGACACACAGTCTTGTGCTTCCCTTTCCCCGGTCCGTACTTCATTGGAATCCACTCGTCGCCCGTTTGGGCCTTCCCAGACGAGGGCCGACAGAGGATGGTTGACGAATACCCCAGTGTGACGGCTGCGATTCAGCGCCAGGCTGGGTACTTCGATAAGGGTCGTGACCATGCTCGTCAACTCGCGACAGACCGCGCACCACGATGACCGGTCGCGGATGCAAGAATCGAGCCGACGGCCAGAGCGGGCTTCCGCTCCGCTGGGCCTGGAGGAACTCCCACAGCCTGGCCTCCGGTCGGTCCCTGGCCTCCATGGCGCCCTCCCGCCGTTGCGACGTCACCCGGCGGCTGCCGATCCGCCCGGCGGAACCGCGGTGGGCAGTCCGATCGTCCAGGCTCTGCGGCGACGCCAGGACGGCGATCGGCACCGTCCCGACTCGGTGGCCGACTCGACGGCCCACGAGCTGAGCCACGTTGCGGCGCCGCGCTTCAGGACCGACGACGGTGCCACCGGTCCACTGACTCTTGGCCGAGCCAACGATCCCGCCGAGGCGGCGACCGACCGCGGCGCAGACCGAGTGCTCGCCGCGATCCGGCGCAGACCCACCCCCGCGCCGGACTTGCAGAAGGGCCTTCACCCCGCGACAGCGCTCCGCCGATCAGCGATGGCGACGGGGCTGATCAGACGCCAGCTTCATGGAGCGAAGACGGGCGACAAGGCGGTACACACCGATACAAGGAAGGTTTTCACGGTGATCGGGACAACCGGTCCTCCTGACAGGATGCTGACCCTCAAAGGCGAGATGAACGACGAGCCGTTCCACGTCTTCCCCGACGTTCGCACATACGACCTCGAGTCGGACGAGCCCGAGTCGCAGCTCGGCGGGCAGAAGAAGGCCGAGAAGCCCAGGGGAGCACCACCGAAGCTGCCCCAGGGGTTGACGATGCCCAAGCCACGACCCAGGCGGATCCGCACCGCGGAGGACCGTCGTGCGGAGATCGAGGCCGAGGCGGTCGGAAAGTACACCGGCGGCGTCTATCAAGCGCTGAACCGATACCTGAGGGGACAGGAAACCGACGACGATCGCCATACCATGGCCAACGACATGCAGCGGTTCCCGTTCGACGGGCTCGGGCTGGCGGACTTGTTGGACCATGCCTTGACCCGGTCAGAGGAGTACGAGCGAACCCAGAGCAAAGGCGTCAATACCGACAAGGATGCATGGATCGACATCTGGGGCGCCGTGATCAACGCGTACCTGACCTGCCTCAACGAGGCGTTGGCCAAATTGCCACCACCAACGGCCAAGTACACCAGTCGAGGCGTCGGTCTCAATGTCGTTCCGCAGTTCCTGGTCAAGCACAAGGAAGGCGAGGTCGTCACCGACCCCGCCTTCATGAGCACCGCATACGGAATGCCGTTCAGCAAGGATTCACTTGTCGTGATCAAGCTGCCGACTGAACATCCCGGCCGTCAGATCACCGCGCAGTCGCGGATGGGATCGAACGAGGCGGAAATCGTCTTTCCTCCCGGCAGCGGCTACAAGGTTCTGCGGGTGATCGAGCGCAAGGTCAACTCGCTCGGTGACAACCGGTACGAGTACAAGTACGCCAAACCCGCGGACGAGCATGAGTTCGATCACGTGATCAGCAGCCTCGTGCCGCTCGGAGACCGGCCGAGGTTCGCGATCGTAGAGCGGATCTTCTTCACTGAACTGAGCATCCCGAAGAAGTAGCAGCCGCCGAAAGGGTGCACTCACAAGCTCAGCGCTCAGCGCTCAGCCCTCGGTGTCAGTCGCGGCCATGCTCTGATTGCTTGGCTGGTGGCCATGCAGCGGCAGGCCGGAGCCTTCAGGGAAGGTGACTGGTGGGCCCGGCGTGTGCGGGTGGAGTGGGGTTTCAGGGTAGTGCGCCGGTGTGGATGACGTCGTCGGCGACGTCGCGTAGTTTGCGGTTGGAGTGTTGGCTGGCCTCGCGGAGCTGGGTGAAGGCTTGCTCTTCGGTGAGCCGGCCGCTGTTCATCAATACGCCGATGGCCGCACCGATCTGTCGGTTACTGGCCAGCGCGGCGCGCAGGTCTGCTACCTGGCTTTGGGCCTGGTGGAGGGCGTAACGGCGTAGTTTGCTCAGCTCGTAGTGAACGCCGATGCGGGCGAGTAGCTCCTGAGCGTGGAACGGCTTGGTCACGTAGTCATCCGCGCCCGCGGCCAAGCCCTCGGCAGCTGCGTCTGGGCCTGCCCGGGCGGTCAGCAGTAGCACCGGGACGTCGGACAGTGTGGCAGTGGCCCGCAGCAGACGCACGAAGTCCAGTCCGTCGCGTCCGGGCAGCATCACATCGCAGAGAACGATGTCCGGAACGAATGTCACCGCCAGTGCCTGATCCACATCCGCCACGTCATGGACCTGCCAGCCGTCCTGGGCCAGCAGCCGAGCAAGATAGGCGCGCATGTCGTCGTTGTCCTCCACGAGCAGGACGGTGCCGCGGCGGGCGATGCCGGCCGTCGGCTCCACCGACTGGGCCGGCACGCCGATCGGCTCGGCAGCGGGCGCAGTTTCATCGGCGAGTGCTGTGACGTCATGGCCGGGGGCATCCAACGGGCGGGGCGGTGAGGACGCCGCGGGCCGCACGCCGATGGGCACGGTGACGGTGAAGGTGCTGCCGCGCCCGAGCGTGCTGTGCGCGGTGATGTCGCCGCCGTTTGCGTGTACCAGGTCGGCGACCAGAGCCAATCCGATACCTGCGCCCTGTGAGCGGCGACGCGACAGCGTCGGCACCAGGTGAAAGCGATCAAACAGCAACGGCAACTGAGCTTTCGGGATGCCGGGGCCGGTATCGGTGACTGTCAGCTCGACGCGGCGCTCTGACGTGGCCAGCCCGACCGAGATCGCCCCCTTGGCGGTGAACTTGACCGCGTTGGACAACAAGTTCACCACGATCGTGGACCACATGCCGCGGTCGACGTCGACCGGGCCGTCCATCCCGGAGACGTCCAGGTCCAGGTGCAGGCCGGCCGATTCGGCCCCGGAGCGGAACATGCTCACCAATCCCGCGGTCAGCACCGGCAGGTCGGTTGGCTCGGTGTCGGGGTGCAACACCCCGCCCTCGACCCGGGAGAACACCAGCAGCGTGTCGACCAGCCGCCGCAGCTGAGCGGCCGCACGCTCGACTACACGCAACCCGGCACGGTGGCGGGCCGCAAGATCAACTGTCGAGTCCGCGAGCAGGTCATGCACGGGGCCTTGAATCAACGTCAACGGTGTGCGCAACTCGTGACTGACGTTCTGGTAGAACTCCGTCTGACGTCGTTCCAGTTCGGTCAGTTCCGCGGCCCGGGCGCGCTGCGACTCATACGCCAGCGCGTCGGTCATCAGGACCGACACCTCGCGTGCGATCAGCTCCAGCAGCGTCCGGTAGCTCGTATCCAGCGTCCGATAGGGGCTGACGCCCAGTGCCAGCACACCGGCCGGCCGATCCCGGCCGGCCGCCCACAGCGGCAGCAGCATCGCCTGGTCGGGGATCGCAGGGCCGAGCGGCCCGGGCGTGATGGTGCCGGGCGCGACGCGGCCGGCCAACCCGCTGAGCACCTCGCTCACACCGGTCGCGGCCACCCGCCCCAAACCGGTGGTCTCCTGGATCCGCACCAGCTTCAGCGTCGTATCGGACGCGAGTGCGTAGGAGCCAGCCAAGCGTAGGTTCGCGCCGTCATCGTCGGTGAGGAATGCGGCGGCGAACGGCACGCTAGCGCAGTCGCGGGAGAGCACGCCGATCGCGGCAGCACACACTTCCGCGACCGTTCCCGCCCCGGAGACCGACACGTCGCTGAGCCCCCGAACCGTCGCCAGCCGGCGGGCCGAGATCACCTGCGCCGTGACCTCGCTGGCCGCGATCAACAGGCCACCCACATCGCCCGCCTGATTGGTAATACCGCTGTGCGAAAATGTCCAGTACGTCTCCTCCACGAACCCCGACCGGGATATCAGCACCAACTGATCCTGGAAATACGTCGCGTCCGAACCGGCCAGAACACCCGCGGCGACCGGCGCCAACTGGTCCCATGTCTCGGTCCAGCACCCGGCGGCGCCCTGCCCGGCCGCGGCGGGATGTTTGTCTGCCAGCAACACCCGAAACGCGTCGTTGTAGATCTGCACCAGATCCGGGCCCCACCAGAGCATCATTGGTATCCGCGACGGCAGCACGGTGCGCACCGCCGCCACCAACTCCGCCGGCCACGTCGACACCGAGCCCAGCCCGGTACGCGACCAGTCAAGCGTTCGGAACAACTCCTGCGTCTGGTCATCACCACCGAACAACTCCCCGGCCGCACCCCGGGGCCGTTGTTGGTTCCCAGGCGAAGCGGGCACCGGCTGCCCAGCCTTCGACGGCGCCGCTGCGGCGCTACGGCGACGGGGAGGTGTCATGACCGGCCAGCCCGGCTCGAGCGCAGCGCGCCCGTCCATTCCGCTTTCAACCCGACCGGCAGTGCCAGCAGTGGCCATAGGTCCACCAAGTCTTCCAGGTTGACCCACCGATAGATGTCGTACTGAGTTCCGACCGCCAGACACCGTTCGTACAGTGCCAACTTGCATTCGACTCGGTCAAGGTCACAGGCTCGGGCTGCGCAGGCTTGGTGGGCCAGACGGTCCGGTAGCTGCAGAGTGCCGCTTCGCGGCCCGGCCAGCCGAGACAGTTCGACCGTAGCCGAAGAGTCGGCGGTCCATACCGCATGGACCCAATACTGGTTCATGCGTGCGGCGTCAACGTCGGTGTCGGGTGCGCCGCGCGGCCGGGCGTACATGGGCACGTCCCGACGGTCGGCGGGTGTGGGGCGGTCATCCTTCACGGTGGAGCGCGCCGCTGGTGCGGTCATGGACAGTCCCTTTCGTCGCGGGTGTTTCTACCGGTGGCTGTTGGCCGGGCCGTAACCTCGCCCGGGCAGGTGTCTGGGCTCATCGCTTCGCGTCGGGCATGCGCCGCGTCGATCGCACATCGCAGCGATCGTCACCGGCGTCCGCCCCAGCGGTTCCGTCGCGGGCCAGATTGGTGAGACGTCGTCGGACCAGTTGTTCCACCAACGCCGCCTGGCCGGCGGCACCGGAAGCATCCAGGTCGGTGCGGCACCGGTCGATGACGGCCAGGATCTCGGCCAGAGTGGTCTGCTCCCCGAAATCCGCATGCACACGCACCACCATGTCGACCAACGGATCATCGCTACGCACCGTGCCGGCAACTGCACCGCAGGAAGGCGGTATCCCTTGCCGTGCAGCGGGTTCACCGGCGCTGGCGACAGCGGGGCCGGCTGGCTCGTTCGAGCCGGTGCGGGGACTCATCATGAGCGGAGAGCCAGTCATAGGTTCCTCTATCATCAATAGGCGTTACTTATAGTGTGCCTGGGTTTTACCGAGTGCGCAATACCCCCAGGTGTGGTGTGGAGATCAGTCCTGCACGCGGCGCCGCTGGGCAGGTCCACGGCTTTCCGCGGTGGCTCGCTCTTGACATGCGGGCCCGCCTCGCCCGGCAGGATCGAGAGGTCGTTCACACATCCGGCGAGCTTCGGCGCATCTGGTCCGCGTCGAGTAGGAGGTAATGATGCTGTACCCCGCTGTCCGCTCGACGCCTCTGCGGTGAACTCCGGTCGCCGACGGGGAAGCGGATGCCGAATTCAGCAGAGAGACCTTCAGCGCAGCCGGTCCCGTCACCGAATGGTGTCCGAAGACCGTGTGCAGCCCGATGACCGCGACGTCCGGGAGCAGCCGATGAACGCGCTGCGCCTGCGGCAGTCCGGCGGGGTTAACGTGAAACGGGCACGAGAAGAGGTGGCTGATCAATGCTGGAGCGGTTCACCGACCCCGCCCTTCGGGTGATCGTTTCGGCCCAGGAACAGTCCAGGCTGCTGCATCATCACGTCCTGGCCCCCGAGCACCTGCTGCTGGGGATCGTGCAGGTCGATACTGACCGGATCGCGCGCACAGTGTTGGGTATCTCGCTGGCCGGAGCGCGTGAACAGGTGGCCGCGCTGGCACCCCCGGAGCCGGGAGAGCCGCCGCAGTACTGTGCGTTGACTGCCGGCGCCAAGCGAGCAATTGCGGTGGCGTCGGTGGCGTCGGTGGAACTTCGCCACCATGACGTCGGTGTGGGCCACTTGTTGCTGGGCCTGCTGCGCGTTCGCGACCCTCATGTTGACCAGGTGTTGGCTGCGTCGGGGGTGGATCACGATGGTGCCTACCAGCTGGCGCGTGACCTGGTCGCTGCCGCGCCCCCTGCAGCCGGTGGAACTGGGTTACGGGTGCTCGCGCGGCCATCACAGGTGGACACTGCTGCCGGGGCGATCTTCCGGCTGGTCCATGACCGGGACGCGCTGACCACGGCGCTGCGCCGCTACGGCAGGCATGAGAATGGTTGCCTGGCGCCGATTGCGCGGTGCACCTGCGGATTCGCCGCGGTGTCCTTCGCGGACGGCGCCCCGGAGCCGGACTGATTTCCCCGGCAACCCGCTGGCTGGCACCCCGGCCGTTGCCGCGGCTTCGGCCCCGCGGTGACCATCGGTGCCGACGGCCCCGATCCACAGCGCGACCGGCGATTCGCCTTGCACCATCCGCGCGGCGCCGCAACGCCGGGCCCTTCCGCCGGTGAGCACGAGCCCGGCGGAGGGCTCCCACCGCGCCGATCGACGCGCACCGAACAGTCGGCCCGCCGGGTTCGTCGCCCGGTGCCACACGCTGACCTGCGCACTCATCACGGAGCCGGGTTCCGGTTGGCGGGGGAGCCGACCGCGGCGCTAACGTGAATTGACGGCGCATCGCCCCGGCTTGTGGCTTGGTGTTCACGGGCCGCCCCGACCGCTGACGGTTCACAGCGCACGGGAGGTCAGTAGTGAACGAAATCATCCAGACCCGGTCCGGGCAAACAGAGCGGCGATGCGCAGCGCATGGCCACCGCCGACCGGCAGCGCTGGGCTCGGTGTGGGGAAGCGGGAGCTGATGGCTCCCGGACGACCCGGCCGGGCCGATGCCCTGGTGTTCTTCGGGGCCACCGGGGACTTGGCCTACAAGCAGGTCTTCCCGGCACTGGCGGCGATGATCGCGCGCGGGCGCTTGGATGTGCCGGTGATCGGTGTTGCACACGCCGATTGGACCCGTGACCGGCTGCTGGAAAGGGCGCACCAGAGCCTTTCCGAGCATGGCGTGCCCGATCCGGCGGTGTTCACCCGGCTGGCCGGCCTTCTGCACTATGTCGGCGGCGACTACCAGGATCCTGCCACGTTCGACCGGCTACGGACCGAACTCGGACAGGCGAAGGCGCCGCTGCACTACCTGGCCATCCCGCCGTCGCTGTTCGCCACCGTGGTGAAATCCCTGGCCGCCTCGGGCTGCGCGGCGGGGGCGAGGGTGGTGGTGGAAAAACCGTTCGGCCACGACCTGGCCTCGGCCAGGGAACTGAACGCCGTCCTGCACGCGGTCCTGCCGGAGGAGTCAATATTTCGTATCGACCACTACTTGGGCAAGGAGGCGGTGCTGGGCCTGTTGTACTTCCGGTTCGCGAACGCCTTCCTGGAACCGATCTGGAACCGCACACACGTGGACTCGGTGCAGCTGACGATGGCCGAAGACTTCGGGGTGGCCGGCCGCGGCGCGTTTTACGACCAGACCGGGGCGATCCGCGATGTGGTGCAAAACCATCTGCTGCAGGTGGTCTCGCTGCTGGCCATGGAACCACCGGCCGGCTACGGGCACAAAGACATCCGCGATGAGAAGGTCAAGGTGTTGCGGGCCATCCCGCCGCTGCACCGGGACGCGGTGGTCCGCGGCCAGTTCGCCGGCTACCGGGACGAGGACGGCGTGGCCCCGGACTCGGCGACCGAGACGTTCGTGGCGCTGCGCTGTCATGTCGACACCTGGCGCTGGTCCGGGGTGCCGTTCTACATCCGGTCGGGTAAACACCTGCCGACCACGGCCACCGAGGTCCTGGCCCGGCTCCGCCAGCCACCGCAAGCCGTCCTCGGTCAGGGCCGTTCCAGCCGACCCAACTATCTGCGCTTTGCCCTGAGCCCGGACATTTCCATCTCTCTCGGGGCCAGAGTCAAGGCCCCGGGACAGGCCATGGCGGGCCAGGACGTGGAGTTGACCGTGCACGAACAGCCCGGCAGCGCCGAACTGGCGCCTTACCAGCGGCTGCTGGATGACGCCATGGACGGCGACGCGACCCTGTTCGCCCGGGAAGACGCAGTGGAGGCCGCCTGGCAGATTGTCGAACCGGTACTACACGATCCAGCCGAGCCGCACCCCTACCGGCAGGGGACCTGGGGACCCGAGCAGGCGACCGCCTTGATGGCCCGCCACGGCGGCTGGCACGACCCGGCCGGGCCGGGAGCCCACACGTGAGGAACGCACCCGCAACGGTCAGCGGCACCAGTCGACCCGACGAACACTCGGCGCAAAAGCGCGCCGCCGCCGAGTACGCCGCCGACCTGGTCGTTTCCGGGATGGTGGTGGGACTGGGCACCGGCAGCACCGGCAGCACCGGCAGCATTGCCCTGCGAGGGATACCCGCCCGGCTGGCCGCAGGGGCGCTGTCCGATGTGATCGGCATCCCCAACTCAACCACCGTGGCCCGCGCCGCCCGGCAGCTGGGCATTGCGGTCGGGGACCTGGCGCCGGCGTCGTCGATGTCGGACTGTTCTGCGGCCTGGTCAGCGATCTCGTGGTGGGTGCCAGCTCCGGGGTCGAGCACCGGCGGGCAAACGATCATGCCTGACGCCACTAATCCCACCCCTGTGCGATGCCGACCGGCCGTGCCCGCCGCTGCGGACAGGCAACCAACGCGCCGCGCGCCAGCGCCCGCGGCCGGCGGCGGCGCCCAGGCCGATCGCGCCGGGTTGATCAACCCGGCGGTATTGCTCGGCGAAGTTCATTTCGAAACCACGACGGGATCGCCATCATGACCACACCCACACCCACGACCGCACCAGCACCGACCCCTGCACCGGCAACGGCGTCGGCACCTGCGATGACCAGGCAGCTGGACCTGGCCCGCCGGCTGGCCGGCCAGTTGCGGGTCGATTCGATCCGGTGCAGCACGTCGGCCGGGTCGGGGCATCCGACGTCGTCGTTGTCGGCGGCGGATTTGATGGCGGTGTTGCTGGTCGGGCACTTGCGCTATGACTGGGACCATCCGGACCTGGCCAACAACGATCACCTGATCTTCTCCAAGGGCCACGCATCGCCGTTGCTGTACTCGATGTTCCGGGCGGTCGGCGCGATCGACGAGGACGAACTGGTCAATACTTACCGGCGTCTGGGCGCCCGCCTGGAGGGTCATCCCACCCCGGTATTGCCGTGGGTGGACGTGGCTACTGGCTCGCTGGGTCAGGGACTTCCCGACGCGGTCGGCGTCTGCCTGGCCGCCAAGTATCTGGACAAGTTGCCCTATCACGTGTGGGTGCTGTGCGGGGACAGCGAGACCGCGGAGGGCTCCATCTGGGAGGCCCTGGACAAGGCCAGCTTCTACAAGCTCGGCAACCTGACCGCGATCATCGACGTGAACCGCCTCGGCCAACGCGGCCCGACCGAACTGGCGTGGGACCTGCAGCGTTACGCCAAGAGGGTCGAAGCGTTCGGCTGCCGTCTGACGCAGGCCCGCCAGGGGGGCGATCAGCCGACCGTGGTGTTGGCCCGCACCATCAAGGCCAAGGGCGTGCCCGAGATCGAGGACAAGAACGGCTGGCACGGCAAGGCGTTACCCCCCGAGATGGCCGAACGTGCCATCGCCGCGCTCGGCGGGATCACCCACCACAGGATCGCGATGACCCGCCCCGAGCCGGGCATGCCGGCGATCACGCCCGACCCCGCGGCAATGGTCACCGTGCCGACCTGGAAGCAGGGCGAGAAGGTGGCCACCAGGGTGGCGTTCGGCGCCGCTATTGCCGCGCTGGCCGCCCGCCCGGAGGTTGTCGTGGTGGACGGCGAGGTCGGCAACTCCACCCACGCCGAGGAGTTCGGCAAGGTGGCGCCCGAGCGGTACTTCCAGATGTACATCGCCGAATGCCAACTCGTCGCCACCGCTGTCGGGTTGGCCGTGCGCGGCTACACACCGTTCGCGGCCACCTTCGCGGTGTTCTTCTCCCGCGCGTATGACTTCATCCGGATGGCCGGCATCTCTGGAGTCAACATCCGCCTGGTCGGCTCGCACGCGGGCGTCGAGATCGGCCAGGACGGGCCCTCGCAGATGGCGCTGGAGGACCTGGCGGCGCTGCGCGCGGTGCACGGCTCAGTCGTGCTCTACCCCGCCGACGCCACCGCCACCGCCGCGCTGACCGTCCTGATGGCCGACACCGACGGCATCATCTACCTGCGCACCACCCGCGGCGCCTACCCCGTCCTTTACAACCCCGGCGAGCAGTTCGAGGTGGGCGGCTCCAAGACCCATCGGGCCGGCCCGGACGATCAGGTCGCCCTCATCGGGGCCGGGGTCACGCTGCACGAATGCCTGGCCGCCGCCGACGAACTCGCCGCCGACGGCATCAAGTCGCGGGTCATCGACGCCTACAGCGTCAAACCCATCGACCGGGCTGCGCTCATCGAGGCCTGCCGGATCACCGGCAGCCGGCTGGTAGTCGTCGAGGACCACTACCCCGAGGGCGGACTCGGCGCCGCAGTGCTGGAGGCCTTGGCCGACGCCGGTGTCCCCGCCCTGCACGTCGCGCACCTGGCCGTGGCCGGCCTGCCCGGCTCCGGCACCCCGGCCGAACTGCTGAACCAGGCGGGCATCTCGGCCCGGCACATCGCCGACGCCGCCCGCCGGCTGGTCGCATCATGACCCGACTATCGAAGGAGACACCCATGAAGCCGACCCAACAGTTACACGAGGCGGGCCAGAGCCTGTGGCTGGACAACATCACCCGCAACCTGCTGGACAGCGGCACCCTGCACAGCTACATCGATGGGTACTCGATCACCGGGCTGACTTCCAACCCGACCATCTTCGACAAGGCCATCGAAGGCGGCACCGACTACGACGCCGGCATCGCCGCGCACAAGGCCACCGGCGCCTCCGATGAGGAGGTGTTCTTCGAGCTGGCGCTGGCCGACCTGCGACGGGCGGCCGATCTGTTCGCCCCGGTCCACCAACGCAGCGACGGGGTGGACGGCTGGGTGTCGCTGGAGGTCTCCCCGCTGCTGGCCCACGACACCGCTGCGACCACCGCGATGGCCAAGGCGTTGCACGCCAAGGCCGCGCGACCGAACCTGTTCATCAAGATCCCCGGCACCCCCGAAGGGCTGGGCGCGATCGAGGAGTGCACCTTCGCCGGTATACCGATCAACGTCACCCTGCTGTTTTCCGCGGAGCAGTACCGGGCCGCGGCCGACGCCTACCTCACGGGTGTCGAGCGCCGGGTCCAGGCCGGCCTGAACCCGGCGGTGGCCTCGGTGGCCTCGGTGTTCGTCAGCCGCTGGGACAAGGCGGTGACGGGACAAGCACCGCCAGAATTGGTCGACCGGTTGGGCATCGCCGAGGCGGCACTGGCCTACCGCGCCTACCGCGAGGTGCTCGACTCGGCCCGGTGGGGCCGGCTGGCCAACGAGGGGGCCCGCCCGCAGCGGCTGCTGTGGGCCAGCACCTCGACCAAGAACCCCGACGCCTCCGACGTGCTGTACGTGACCGCGCTGGCCGCCCCGTCCACCATCAACACCATGCCCGAGAAGACCCTTCTGGCGTTCGCCGACCACGGACACGTCGACACCCTGATGGCCGCCGACGGCGCAGACGCCGAGCAGACCCTGGAAGCCTTCGCCCGCGCCGGCATCGACCACAACGCGCTGGCCACCGAGTTGCAACAACAAGGGACGAAGACCTTCGACCAGGCCTGGGCGAGCCTGCTGGCCTGCATCGCGGGCAAACACCAGCAGCTGACCAAGACCAGCCCAGCCAGGCGATCGTGATGACTCCACTGGCCAGCACAGTGCCGGCGACCTCCTCGGGCGCCCGATCATGACCGCCGCCGAAGCGCCGGCTACCGGCCACCGGCCGGCGTGGAAGGCGCTGATCGACCACGCGGCGCAGGTCAAGGAGCTGCGCCTGGCCGACCTGTTCGCCACCGACCCAGGCCGAGCCGAGCGGATGACGGTGCAGGCGTGCGGGGTGTATCTGGACTACTCCAAGAACCTGATCACTGACCAGACGCTGCGCCTGCTCCTCGGCCTGGCCAAACAGTGCGGGCTCGCAGAGCGTATCCAGGCCATGTTCACCGGGCAGAAGATTAACGTCTCCGAGGACCGGGCCGTGCTGCACGTGGCGCTGCGCGCCCCGGCCGGGCAGAAGATCGTCGTGGACGGCGCCGACGTGGTCGGCGGCGTGCACGCCGTGCTGGACCGGATGGGCCGCTTCGCCGACGAGGTGCGCTCCGGGTCCTGGCGGGGGTACACCGGCAAGGCGATCCGAACCGTGGTCAACATTGGCATCGGCGGCTCTGACCTGGGCCCGGTGATGGCCTATGAGGCCCTTCGGGCCTACAGCCGGCGGGACATCGCGGTGCGTTTCGTGTCCAACATCGACGGCGCCGACCTGATCGAGGCGACCGCCGATCTGGACCCCGCCGAGACACTGTTCATCGTGTGCTCCAAGAGCTGGCACACCCAAGAGACCTTGACCAACGCAGCCTCGGCCCGCGACTGGCTGCTGGCCGGCCTGGACGGTGACCGGGCGGCAGTGGCCAAACATTTCGTGGCCGTGTCCACCAACGCCGCCGGGGTGGCCGATTTCGGCATCGACACCCAGAACATGTTCGAATTCTGGGACTGGGTGGGCGGCCGATACTCCCTGGACTCCGCGGTCGGCCTGTCGCTGATGATCGCGATCGGCCCGGACGGCTTCGGGCAGATGCTGGCCGGCATGCACGCCATCGACGAACACTTCCGCACGGCCCCGTTCGAAGAGAACCTGCCGATACTTTTGGGGTTGCTGTCGGTCTGGTACAACAACTTTCTTTCCGCGCAGACGGTGGCCGTGTTGCCGTACAGCCGCTACCTGGCCCGGCTGCCTGCCTACCTGCAGCAGCTGGAGATGGAGTCCAACGGCAAACACGTCGATCTGGCCGGGAACCGGGTGGACAGGCAGACAGCTCCGATCGTCTGGGGCCAGTCGGGCACCAACGGGCAGCACGCGTTCTACCAGCTGCTGCACCAGGGCACCAAGCTGGTCCCCGCCGAGCTGATCGGCTTCTGGCAGCCCGTGGCGGCCCTGGGGCATCACCACGACCTGCTGATGTCCAACATGTTCGCGCAGGCCGAAGCGTTGGCCTTCGGCCGCGACGAGACGGCGCTTGCCGCGGCCGGCAGCCCGGCCGAGCAGATCCCACACCGGGTGTGTGAGGGCAACCGGCCCTCCACCTGCATCCTGTTGGAGCGGCTGACTCCGGGCAATCTGGGCAAGCTGATCGCCCTGTATGAGCACCGGGTGTTCACCGAGGGAACCATCTGGGGCATCGACAGCTTCGACCAGTGGGGAGTGGAGCTGGGCAAGATCTTGGCCAACACCATCGAACCCGAAGTGCAGACCGACCAAGTGCCGGACCTTGGCCATGACAGTTCCACCGACGCGTTGATCCGCCACTACCGCACCCATCATGGGCGTGCCACATGAGCACGGAAGGTGCCTAGCAGCGATGCCAGGTAATCGTGTCATGGTGATGATCGCCACTCCGCTGGAGACGAGTCTGGTGGCCGACATCGAATCGGTCGATGCGCGCCCGGACGTGGACTATCAACCAGATCTGCTGCCCCCGCTGGGATTCCCTAGCGATCATCGCGGCGTCGAGTCATTCCAGCGAACCCGCGAACAGCAGGCGCGGTGGCGGGCGATGCTCTCCCGCGCCGAGGTGCTTTCGGCGTGCCGGGCGATTCCGCCCAGGGCCCGGCCGAGGTGAGACGGACCTGTCCCAGCGTGCGCTTCATCCAGGCCACCGCGCCCTGACCGTGCCCGCTCCGTGCTGCACCGCGGCCGCAGCAAGGCCCACTAGCGGATCCATCCACATCCGCCCATGACCCAAAAGGTCGTACAGAGATCGTACAGAAGTAAGTCGTACAGAAATAGGTCGTACAAATGGAAGGGAGACATCCGCGGGTCAGGCCGCCGCCGGACCCCAACGTTCCGAATCTCATCATCGAAGGAGACACATCATGCAACTAGGAATCGTCGGAATGGGCCGCATGGGGGCGAACATCGCCCGTCGACTGATGCGAGCCGGCCACGACTTGGTCGTGTTCGACGTCAACCCCGACGCCGTGAACACGCTGGTGGCCGAGGGGGCGATCGGGGCGAGTTCCCTGGACGATTTCGTGGCCAAGCTGACCACGCCGCGCGCAGCGTGGGTAATGGTCCCCGCCGGGAGTATCACCGGCGACACCATCAACAATCTGGCCGGCCGGATGCAGGCCGATGACGTGATCATCGACGGCGGCAACTCGCACTACCGTGACGACATCGCTCGGGCAAAGACGTTGGCCCAGCGGGGCATCCACCACGTGGACGTCGGCACCAGCGGCGGGGTGTGGGGACTGCAACGCGGCTATAGCCTGATGGTCGGCGGGGAAGATGCGATCGTCGATCGGCTGCGCCCCGTCTTGCAGGACATCGCGCCCGGGGTGGACAGTGCGGCGCGGACGCCGGGAAGGACCGGAGAGCCGTCCGCCTCCGAGCACGGGTACCTGCATTGCGGGCGAAACGGCGCTGGGCACTTCGTGAAGATGGTCCACAATGGCATCGAGTACGGGATGATGGCCTCCCTGGCCGAGGGTTTGAACATCTTGCGCAACGCCGACGCGGGATCCACCCGACGACAAGCCGACGCCGAGACAGCCCCGCTGGACAACCCGCAGGACTACCCGTACGACATCAACCTGGCCGAGGTCGCCGAGGTCTGGCGGCGGGGCAGTGTGATCGGCTCCTGGCTGCTGGACCTGACCGCCGCGGCCCTGTTCGAATCACCCACCCTGGACGAGTTCTCCGGCCGGGTCTCCGACTCCGGGGAGGGCCGCTGGACCGCCATCGCATCGATCGAGGAAGGCGTCCCCGCGCCGACGCTGACCACCGCGCTGTTCTCCCGCTTCGGATCTCGGGACCTGGACCTGTTCGCCAACCAAGTGCTGTCCGCGATGCGCAAGCAGTTCGGCGGCCACGCAGAAAAGCCCGCCGGATGAGCACCGAGCCCCGCCTGTCCATCCTGTTCGACATCGACGGCACCCTGATCATCACCGGAGGCGCCGGCGCTGCCTCCTGGCGGCTGGCCTTCGACGAGCTGTACGGTATCCCCGCCGACATCGGCCAGTTCACGGACACCGGCATGACCGATCCCGACGTGGGCCGGCGAACCTTCCAGGCGGTGATGCATCGCCAACCCGAGCGTGCAGAGTTCACCAAACTCCTGGAACGCCGATTGCACTACCTGTCTCAGACAGTGGACGACTCCACCGGCTACCGGGTACTGGCCGGCGTCCAGGACCTGCTGCCGCGGTTGGTCGACGACGGCTACCTGCTCGGCATCGTCACCGGCAACCTGGAGGCCGCCGCCCACATCAAACTCCACCGTGCCCGGCTCAACCGGTTCTTCTCCTTCGGCGGCTACGGGTCGGACTCCTCCGATCGCGGCGAGCTGACCCGCATCGCCGTACGCCGAGGAGCGCTGGTCTACGGCGAAGAGCTGAACCCCGACCAATGCCTGGTAGTCGGCGACACCCCACACGACGCCGACGCCGCTCACGCCGCAGGCATCGCCTGCGTCGGGGTGGCCAGCCACAACTTCACCGCCGACCAACTACGAGACGGCGGCGCCGACTGGGTCATCGAATCACTGGCCGACGGCCTACCCGAACAGGCTCTTGCCTGAGCGGCGCGGAAAACTCGTCATCCCAGGCGGCCGTCAACCGCCTCCCGGTCCGCCGCACACCGCGGTTCCGCCTCGACATCTAGCGGGCAGTAGAGCCTGCGGAGCCGCCAGGATATCCCGCGGCGGCGGCCGGCCGATTTCACCGGCAGCCGGCCGCCACCCGCGCGATCAACAGAAAGGAAACTGCCATGGCACTGCCAAGGACACGGCTGCTGCAAAAAGTGGAAGCCGCCGCCGGGACGATGTCGTTTCACTTCGAAAAGCCGGATGGTTTCACCTATAAGGCCGGCCAATTCGCCGACTACACGCTGCTGGACCCACCGCAAACCGACGCCGAAGGCAACACCCGCGGCTTCTCCTTGTCCAGCGCCCCGTTCGAGCCGCACCTAGTGGCCACCACTCGTTTGCGGGACACCGCCTTCAAACGCGTCCTGAAGGATCTGCCGATCGGCAGTGAACTGGAACTGGACGCACCGTACGGATCCTTCACCCTGCATAACAACCAATCCAGGCCCGCAGTGTTTCTGACCGGCGGGATCGGCGTCACACCCGTGCGAAGCATCGTCTTGCAAGCCGCCCACGACCACAGCCTGCACACCATCGTCGTGTTCTGCTCCAACAGGCGTCCGGAGGACGCCGCCTTCCTCGACGAATTGAGCGGCGTCACGAAACAGAACGACAACATAACCTTCGTCGCAACCATGACAGAACCGGAAAAATCGGAACAGGCCTGGGACGGGGAAATCGGCTACATCGACCAAGACATGCTCGGCCGACACCTGCACGAACTGACCGAGCCGATCTACTACCTATGCGGCCCCGCCGGCATGGTCATCGCGATGCGCACCCTGCTCAACGATGCGGGTGTGGACGACGACGACATCCGTACCGAGGAATTCAGGGGATACCGAACCAGCCAGACTCGCCCAGGACATCACGGCGGTCCGCAGTAAATCATTCCGGGGCCGGTTGGGAGGAGACCGACCATGAACGTCACCCGCCGCCCCGCAGCGTCTGAAATGACGGGTCAGTTCCCAGGGCCCGTCAGCAACCTGTGTTGCGGGCAATGCTCAGGCCGCTCCGGGTAACGAACTGGACAGCGGTTGGCACGAGGCGTGCCCGACACTGACAGTGCGCAATTGAACGTGACAGAACGTGGTGAATCTGGGTCTTGCCGATGGCGCAAGCGGCGCCGCGCTGCTCATCGGCAGGCGAGTGCCCGGGTGATCAGCCTGCCAATGCCCCGAACTCGGGAAACTACCCGTCGCCTTCGTCCCACCAGTCACGCTAGAGTGCATCGAGCACGTACGTATGATGTCCGCCGGAGGGGAAGCCGGCGGCGCGAGACGTGCCGGAAGACGGTGCCCTATGCCCAAGCAACCTTCGCTCCCGAGGGATCCTGCGCTGGCCGAAATGCGGTTCCTGACGGTGGCGGAAGTGGCCGCGGTGATGCGCGTCTCGCGGATGACCGTCTACCGGCTGGTCCATTCCGGCGAACTGCCCGCGGTCCGGGTCGGCCGCTCGTTCCGGGTACCGGAGCGGGCTGTGCACGACTATTTGCGGGCCGCGTTCAACGACGTGGGCTGAATCACTGCCGCCTGTCGTTGCGGTGTCTCGTCGCTTGCCCTGTTGCCGCGCCGTTCGCCATGCCCGCCCTCTCGCTGGTCACGAGGTGAGCGCCAACCGGTAGGATCGCGTTGCCCGGCCACCGTCGGTGCCCGGCCGGTCCACCGGCCACGGAACATCACTGCGGGCGGGAAGCCGCCGGCGAACGAGGCAAGAGGTCACGTCAATGGGTTCGGTCATCAAGAAGCGTCGCAAGCGGATGGCGAAGAAGAAGCATCGCAAGCTGCTGCGCAAGACTCGGGTGGCTCGCCGCAAGGCCGGCAAGTAGCGGACTGCAGGCCAAGTCCGGACGCGGCGTCGGCCAGCTACGTGCGAGTCGGCGCCCCGCCACACTGCGGAAGGTCGCGAACATGACTGGGATGACGGTACTGGTGACGGGAGTCACCAGGTTCCTCGGTTCGAGCCTGGCCGGCCGGTTGGCCGAGCACCCCGCGGTTGACCGGGTGATCGGCGTCGACGCCGCGCTGCCTGCTCCCGCAGCCAGGGCGCGGATGGGGTCCGCCGACTTCGCCAGGGCCGACATCAGGAACCCGCTGATCGCCAGGGTGATCGAGGCGGCCGGGGTCGACACGGTGGTCCACGCCTCCGCCAGCGCCGCACCCGTTGCCGCTGCCGCTCGCACCATGACCAAGGAAATGAACGTCCTTGGCACCATGCAGCTGCTGGCGGCCTGCCAGCGGGCCGGCAGCGTGCGGAACCTGATCGTCCGATCCACCTCGGCCGTGTACGGAGGGTCGTCAAAAGACCCGGCAGTGTTCACCGAGGAGACCGCGCCACGGTCCATCCCGTCCAGCGGCCCGGCCCGCGATGCGGTCGACATCGAGGCGTACGTCCGCGGCTTCGGTCGGCGGCGCCCAGACGTGCGGATCGCCGTGCCGCGATTCGCCGAGATTATCGGCCCAACCGTGAAATCCCCGCTGACCCGGTACTTCTCGTTGTCCCCTATGGTGCCGCTCGCGCTCGGTCACGATGCCCGTTTGCAATTGGTGCACGAGCAGGACGCGGTCGACCTGCTGGAGCACCTGGTGCTCGGCGACTTCGCCGGCATCGTCAATGTGGCGGGGGAGGGGACGTTGACGCTGGCCCAGGCGATCCACTTGGCCGGCCGGATCCCGCTGCCGGTGCCGTTTGCCGCGCTGGACGGGGTGAGCAGGGTGATGAGGCTGCTCAAGATCACCGGCTTCTCCGCCGAACAGGTGCGGCTGCTGACCTCCGGCCGAGTGCTGGACACCACCCGGCTGCGCTCTCGGGTCGGGTTCACGCTGGCCTACAGCACGGCAGCGACCTTCGATTCCTTCGTCCGGACCCTTGACCCTGCTGTGTCGCCCGAGGCTGTTCGGGCGGTGGAGCAACGGCTGGCAGCCATGGTGGGTGTGCGGCGGGGCCGCGGAGCCGGGTACCCGCAGGCTGCGGGGTCTGCCGCTGCCCCCGCACCCGCGCCGGCCATCGCAGCTCCTGTCGTCATGCCTGCCGTCGCAGCTGGGCCGAGATCGATGGTCGCGCGCCCGGCTGGCGGTGGCCTCCGCCCGAAGCTGGTCGGCATCGACGGTGACGGCGTCGGCCGTCGCCCCGGCCGGAGCAGGGCCCGATGAGCCCGACCAGGAAGGGCCGGGCAGCCGCGGACGTGCCCCGCACGGCCGAGCCGGGGGACCGCCCCGGCCCGGCCGATGGCGGCCCGGATACCGCCGACTCGGCACCTACTACTGGCCGGGCTGCCGGCCGGCCTCGCGGTGAGACCGCCGAGCAACCTTCGGCGGAGGCTCCCTGGCAGCGCAGCGTGGCGGGCATGCTTGCGTTCCTGCGCCGTCGGATGACCGGCGAGTACACCGTCGACGACTTCGGCTACGACGCCGACTTCACCGACCACGTGCTGATGCCGCCGATGCGGTTGCTGTACGAGAAGTGGTTCCGGGTCGAGACGATCGGAATGGAGAACATCCCTTCCGAGGGCGGGGCGCTGCTGGTGGCCAACCACTCCGGAACCATCGCCGTGGACGCGGTGATGGCGTCGGTTGCCGTGCGCGAGCACCATCCCGCACACCGGCCGCTGCGGATGCTCGGCGCCGACCTGGTGTTCGACACGCCGATTCTCGGGCCGGTGGCGCGCAAGGCGGGGAACACGTTGGCCTGCAACCCCGACGCCGAACGACTGCTGACCTCCGGCGAACTGGTCGCGGTCTACCCTGAGGGCTTCAAGGGCGTCGGCAAGCCGTTCTCCCAGCGGTACAAGCTGCAACGCTTCGGCCGCGGCGGGTTCGTCTCGGCCGCGGTACGTACCGGTGCTCCGATCATCCCGTGCTCCATCGTCGGCGCCGAGGAGATCTACCCGATGATCGCCAACCTCAAGCCGCTGGCTCGCGCTCTCGGCCTGCCCTACTTCCCGGTGACGCCCACCTTCCCCCTGTTGGGCCCGCTGGGCGCCATCCCGCTGCCGAGCAAGTGGCTGATCGAGTTCGGCGAGCCCATCGACACAAAGGACTACGGCGAGCAGGCGGCAGAAGACCCGATGGTGGTTTTCAACCTGACCGACCGAGTGCGTGAGACGATCCAGCAGACCTTGTACCGGCTGCTGCTGCGCCGTGGGCATCCGTTCCTCGGCTGACCAGCGCGGCCACGGCCAGCAAGGAAACCTCTGGTGGGCTGAACGGCTGAACGCACACATTCATTTCGGTTGCCGAGGACTGCCAGGCGACAGCAGGTGAGAGGCCCCCGCGCGTGCCGACAACTGGCCGGCCACAGCAGGCCGCCGACGGCGGTAGGACATGCCCGAAGCGACATCACCGCCGCCGCCACAGCAACGAACGGCCGGATCGGGTCCGCTCAGCGCAGCTTCTTGCGCAGTGCCAAGCCGGCGAGGACGGCGCCGCCGATGGCGCCGGCGCCTAGCAGCGACGGCACCCCGATCCTGGCCGCCTTGCGTCCGGTGCGGTAATCCCGTACCTGCCAGCCGCGTCGCCTGGCCACGTCCCGCAGCGACGAGTCGGGGTTCACGGCGACGGCGGTGCCGACCACGGACAGCATCGGCACGTCGTTGACGGAATCGGAATAGGCGGTGCACCGCCGCAGGTCCAAACCCTCCCTGGCGGCGAGCGCGCGCACCGCGGCCGCCTTGGCCGGCCCGTGCAGCAGTTCGCCGACCAGCCGGCCGGTGTAGTTGCCGTCTTCTGTGGCGGCGACGGTGCCCAGCGCGCCGGTCAGGCCGAGCCGCCTGGCGATCAGTTGCGCCAGCTCGACGGGGGTCGCGGTGACCAGCCAGACCCGTTGGCCGGCATCCAAGTGACGCTGGGCCAGCGCCCTGGTACCCGGGTAGATCTTGTCCGCCATCAGTTCGTCGTAGATTTCCTCGCCAAGGGCGACGATCTCCGCGACGCTCCGGCCGGCGACGAAGGACAGCGCAGCCTCCTTCGCTTCCGCGGCATCGGCTGGGTCTTCCTCGCCGATGGCGCGGAACTTTAGCTGCCGGATCGCGAACTTGACCAGATCGGAGGTGGTGAAGAACTTCCGGGCGGCCAGGCCACGGGCGAAGTGGAAGATCGATGCGCCCTGCATCATCGTGTTGTCCACGTCGAAGAACGCGGCGGCGGTGAGGTCGGTGCCGGGGGCCGGCGGCGGCTCGGCGTGGGCCGCTTGGTAGGCCGCCTCCGCCGAGGCAGCGCCGGCGACCTCGGCCCGGTCGGCAGCGTCACCGGCCGATGCGTGGCGTTTCGGCGTCTTCAACGTCGCAGTGCCCTCCGGCTCGTAGGTCGTCCTTGCGAGCCTAGGCGTTCGGCGTCCGCCGCGGGTGGGTGGCGTGTGCTATTCGGACCGTCCGGTCCATGATGGACCGGTGACTGATGCGCTGACCCCCGATGTGGCCAACGTCGCCGACCTGCTGCGCCAGGCGGGCCGGGCGTTTACGAACCTCCCGGCAGTCGTCACCGACGACTCGGCCCGGACCTGGGCCGAGCTGGATGCCGCCGCCGATGCCGGATCCGCAGCGCTGGTCCGTGTTGGACTCCAGCCCGGCGACCGGGTGGTGCTGGCCCTGCCGACCGGCGCGGACCTCGCAGCGGCGCTGTTCGCAGTGCTGCGGGCGGGGCTGGTGGCGGTGCCGGTGGATCCTGCCCGCACCGACCTGGCCTGGGTTGCCGCCAGGGTCGGCGCTGCTGCCGCCGTCACCGACCGGGACGATCACGGCCTACCGCTGGCAATCGCCACCGCCGATCTCGTCGGCTGGTGGTCGGCTGGTGCAGCTGCCGCGAGCGGTGACGGCGGGCAGTCGCCGGCGCGCCCGGCAGCCGGCGGCGAGGACCTGGCGATGCTGGCCAGGGCATCGCGCAGCGAGCCTCCGGTGATGCTGTCGCATCGTGCGCTGCTGTCCGGTGCAGCGGCGCTGGCGGCCGCGCCGCGGTTGGACCTGCGCAGCGCCGATCGAGTGCTGCAGATGCTGCCGTTATTTCACGTGGTGGGCCTGGTGACGGCGTTCTTGCAGGCAGCGCATGCGGGTGCGTCGGTGGTGGTGCCGCACCGGAGCGATGTGGAGCGAACGCCGGCGGACGATGCGCTGACGGCGGTGCGCGCGCACCGGATCACCGTGATCCCCGGCGAACCGACGCTGTATCGGCAGCTGGACAGGGCAGATAATTTCGAGCGGGCGCTCGCCAGCGTGCGGCTGATGACCTCGGGGTCCTCGCCGCTGGACCCGGCGGACTTCACCGCAATCTGGACGGCAACCGGGCAGCACGTACGGGAGGGATACGGGATCTCCGAATCGGCAGCCGTGGTGACATCGACGTTGATGACTTCAGCAGCGAGGCTCGGCTCGGTCGGCCTGCCGTTGCCCGGCGTCGAGATCCGCATCGTCGGCCCCGACGGGCTGGACACCGGGTCCTCGCACGGTCCGGTGTCTGCCGACCAGGCAGCAGCGGTTGATGACGACCCGGTGGCCGACGTGGCCGGCGACGGAGAGGTGGGCCGGATCGCGATCCGCGGCGCCACTCTCTTCTCCGGCTACTGGCCGGACGGCTCGGGTGGACCGGATGACGACGGCTGGTTCACCACCGGGGACGTGGGGTACCTGGACGACGAAGGCGAGTTGCACCTGGTGGACCGGGTTGCCGAGACGATGACGGTGGCCGGCTTCACCGTGTACCCGCGGGAGGTCGAGGACGTGCTGGCCGGGCACCCTTATGTCGCGGACGCCGCGGTGGTCGGCGTTCCCGGTCGCGGCGGGGTGCAGGTGGTCGCCATGCTGGTGGCCAAGCCCGGCACCAACCCGACCGCGGGCGACCTGGATGAATACCTGGCCGACCGGCTCGCACCGTTCAAACGGCCTGCCGCGTTCCAGGTGACCGACGTGCTACCGCGAACCGAGGTCGGCAGGCTGGACCGGGACGCGGTGCGCCGGGAATACGCCAGGCACAATGGTATCGATCTGCAGGCGCCCGCCTCGCCGTCGGCTGTCGAGGGTGATGCGGCCGATGCCTTCGGCGAGGTGCCTGACGTGGCCGATGCGCCAGCACCCGTCGGGGACGATGCCGGCGAGGTCGCGACCGACATGGTGGGCGCCGCAGCGGCCGAGCGGGCCGGCGAGCTGGACGATCTGGGCAGCCGGCTGCCAGGGGCCGGCGGCCGGACCGGACGCAGCGACCAGGACACCGACGACGACCTGTTCTGATCGCTGGCTCGGCGATCCGATCCGGGTGGGTCACTGCTCGGCGCCAGGTGCCCGGATCAGAACGCGGGCACAGCGTCAGAACGCGGGCACGATTCATACCGCGTTCCGCAGTTCGCCCCGCGTTTCGGTTCGGGACGGCTGGAGGTAGGCGGGCACCGGCTTGGCTCGTGTTTCGGTGCGGGGTTGCCGGGCTTCCGCGAGTCACGCAGCCTCGGCGCCGTCGACCTATTCTGGAGGTAGGAAGTAGCGAGGAGATGGGTGACGTGGACCTGGTCGTCAAGCGCGTGTACGAGCAGGCGGATCCAGCGGATGGTTATCGGGTGCTGATCGACCGGCTGTGGCCGCGCGGCGTCGCGAAGGCAAAGGCCGCGCTGGACGAATGGGCCAAAGACCTGGCCCCTTCGACCGAGCTGCGCCAGTGGTTCGGTCACGATCCGGCGTTGTGGGACGGGTTCCGCAACCGGTACCGGGCGGAATTGGACGGAGTCGAGGTGCACTGGCAGCCGCTGCTGGACCGGGCAGCCAGCGGTCGGGTAACCATCTTGTTCGGCGCGTCCGACCACGAGCACAACAACGCGGTGGCGCTCCGCGAGTACCTGCTGGATGTGGCCGGCTGATCAGGGTAGGTCGGCCGGCTGCGGATGTGAGAAACTTGGTCGTCCGATAGTCGGAAGACACAATAAGCCCCCGTCCGGCGGTCGACACAGTGGCGCCGGCCACCGGAGTGTTCGGCGAGTGGGCGCATCAGTGGAGGAGATCGTGTGCCGCGCACCGTCATCGACCGCGAGTTGCCGACGCCGGAGTCCGCTGACCTGATCGAGCTGACCAGGGAGATTGTCGACCGGGAAATGCTGCCTCAGGTCGATGCGGCCGAGGCCACTGAGACTTTCCCGCGAGAGGTGTTCGCGCAGATCGGGCGGGCCGGGCTGCTGTCGCTGCCCTACCCCGAGCAGTACGGCGGCGGCGGTCAACCGGCGACCGTGTACCTGCAGGTGCTGGAGGAGCTGGCGCGCGGCTGGCTGGCCATCGCACTGGGCACCAGCGTGCATGTGCTGGCCTGCCATGGGCTGGCATTCTTCGGCTCGCAGGAGCAGAAGGAGCGCTGGCTGCCGGACATGCTGGGCGGCGACACGCTCGGCGCCTACTGCCTGTCCGAGCCGCAAGCGGGCTCTGATCCGGCCGCGATGCTCACCCGGGCGGTCCGGGACGGCGACGCATACGTCGTCACCGGCGACAAGGCATGGATCACCCATGGTCCGGTGGCGGACTTCTTCTTGCTGTTGGCCCGCACTGGCGCAGACGGTGCGGGGGGCATCAGCGCGTTCCTGGTCCCTGGCGACGCGGAAGGGATGATCGCCGGGGCACCGGAACACAAGATGGGCGTGCGCTCGTCGGTCACCAGTCAGGTGCGCTTCGACGGGGTCAGGATCGACGCCGACCGGCTCTTGGGACAGGAGGGTCAGGGCTTCGCGGTTGCGATGGCAGCGCTGGAGACCGGGCGCCTCGGCATCGCCGCCTGCGCGGTCGGGGTGGCCCAAGCGGCGCTGGACGTCGCAGTCGACTACGCAGCCGGTCGCACGGCGTTCGGCCACACCATCACGGAGTTCCAGGGAGTGTCATTCCTGCTGGCCGACGCGGCGGCGCGGATCGGCGCGGCCCGGCAGCTCTACCTGTACGCGGCCAGGCGCAAGGACGCCGGGCTCAGCTTCTCGGCCGAGGCATCGATGGCCAAGCTGGTGGCCACGGATATGGCGATGGCGGTGACGACTGACATGGTCCAGGTGCTGGGCGGTGCCGGCTATGTGAGCGACCACCCGGTCGAGCGGTACATGAGGGAAGCCAAAGTGCTGCAGATCGTCGAGGGCACCAACCAGATCCAGCGGGTGGTGATTGCCCGGTCGCTGGTCAAGGGTGCGCGGCGATGGTGACGCTGATCACCAGAGCGGACTGCCACTTGTGCGGGCCGGCCAAAGCTGCAGTGGCCGATGCCTGTGCCCAGGCGGGCGTTCCGTGGGCAGAGGTTGATGTCGATGACGACCCCGAAATGCGCGCTGAGTACGGAGATCGGGTTCCGGTCGTGCTCATCGGCGGCGTCGAGTACGGACACCACCGGATCGACGTCGCCGACCTGACCGCCGCCCTTACCGGTTGATCGCGCCGGTGGGTGGTTCCGGTTGGCATCCGAAAAATCCCATGGGGTGGGATTCGCGTCTCACGCTGACTTTGTGCCCGCGTTCACAAGTGACTACTGTTGCCGTCGACAGCGATCTACCACAGGAGTGCTGTCACAGAATCGGCGGGGTCGGTTTGCGACCGGTTTCGAGGCAGGCGGTGCGCAGGTGACAGAACAGGTCGGAGACGGGTCGGCGATCTCGCCGTCGCGTGCCATCCCCGAGGCAACCGTTGGCCGGCTCGCTGTGTACCTGCGAGTGCTGTCCGGTGGCATTGTGCTCGGCAACCGGGGCACCGTCTCCTCCCAAGAGTTGGCAGCGGCTGCCGGGGTGAACCCGGCCAAGCTCCGCAAAGACCTGTCACACCTGGGCTCCCAAGGCATCCGCGGAGTCGGTTACGACGCCGCGACGCTCACCGATGAGATCGCCAGGACGCTGGGGGCGGATGAGGTGAACCCGGTTGCCCTCGTCGGTGTCGGTCATCTCGGCTCCGCGCTGGCCGGCTACTCCGGGTTCAGCGGCAGGGGCTTCCCGATCAGTGCCCTGTTCGACGTCGATCCGTCGAAGATCGGCAGCACTGTCGCCGGATTGGTCGTCACCGACTTCGCTGAGGCGGGGCCGGTGTGCCGGGCGGCGTCGATCACCATTGGCGTCATCGCTACCCCGGAGGCAGCGGCGCAACCGGTCGCGGACGCGCTGGTGGCGGCTGGCGTTCGGTCCATCCTGAACTTCGCCCCCGGCCTGCTGGATATCCCTGGCGACGTCGAACTTCGTCGGGTTGACCTTGCCCTGGAGTTGCAGATGTTGGCATTCTACGAAAGCAGGCGGGCGTGCCGGACCTCGAACGCGATCCAGGCGATGTCATGACGACGAGTTCTTACCCACCCGACACGACTCAACCAGCCACATCTACACCTGTCACATCCACACCTGTCACATCCACACCTGTCACATCCACACCTGTCACATCCACACCTGTCACATCCACAACTGTCACATCCACAACTGTCACATCCACACCGTCGCGAACATCTGGACAGGCAAGGCCGATTCCGGCACAGTCCATCGGCACTCACGATAAGGAGCAGGTCATGACCCGCCCACGTAGGACAGGACGCATCGTGTTTGTCGGTGCCGGCCCAGGGGATCGCGGGCTGCTGACGGTGCGGGCCGTCGAGATGCTCACGACCGCAGGCTTGCTGGTGACCGATCCCGATGTGCCGGGGGAGATCGTCGCGCTCGCAGCAGATGCCGAGACACGCCCGGCCCTGGGCGAACCGGCGGACGTGGCCAAGGCGCTGGTGACGGCTGCGAAGACCGGGCAGCTGGTGGTCCGCCTGGTAGCTGGTGACGTGGTGACTGCGGACCCCGTGGTCAAAGAAATCCAGGGAGTGGCCAGGACGTCGGTGCCGTTCGAGATAGTTCCTGGGCTGGCCGCGGCCACCGCGGCGGCCACCTACGCCGGAATCCCGGTGGGGTCGGCGCACACCGTGGCCGACGTCCGCTCGGCGTCCGATTGGGCAGCCCTGGCCAGGGTGCCGGGCACACTCCTGCTGCACGCCGCCGGCGGCCACCTGGCCGATGCCGCAACTGCGCTTGCCGCGGCTGGGTTGGACGGTCACACGCCCGCCTCGGTGACATCAGGCGCCACGTTGCCCACCCAGCGGACGGTGGATGGCACGCTAGCCACGCTGGACGCCATCGGGCGAGAGTTGACTGGCCCGCTGGTGGTTACCGTCGGCTCGGTGGTCGCCCAGCGGGGCAGGTTGTCATGGTGGGAGTCTCGCGCGTTGTACGGCTGGCGCGTGCTGATCCCGCAGACCCGCGACCGCGACGAGAAGATTGCGCAGCTCCTGCGCGGCTACGGTGCGATCCCCGAGCTGGTACCGACCATCGCAGTCGAGCCGCCGCGGACCCCGGCACAGATGGAACGTGCGATAAAGGGCTTGGTCGACGGGCGTTACCAGTGGGTGGTGTTCACGTCCACCAACTCGGTGCGCGCCGTGTGGGAGAAGTTCACCGAGTTCGGCATCGACGCGCGGGCGTTCTCCGGCGTCAGCATTGCCTGCGCCGACGCCGGAACCGCGGAAGCCGTGCGCACGTTGGGTATCCAGCCGGAGCTGGTGTCCGCCCACCCGGATTCTTCCGCCGGGTTGCTGGACGACTTCCCGGAGTTCGACGAGATCCTGGACCCGGTGGACCGGGTGCTGCTGCCGCGCGCCGACATCGCCACCGAAACCCTCGCCGAAGGGCTGCGCGAACGCGGCTGGGAGGTCGACGACGTGACGGCATACCGCACCGTCCGAGCCGCGCCGCCGGCGGCGCCCATCCGCGAGGCCATCAAGGCCGGCGGGTACGACGCGGTGTGCTTCACCTCCGCGTCAACCGTCCGCAACCTGGTCGGCATCGCCGGGAAGCCGCACCCACGGTCGGTCGTTGCGTGTCTGGGGCCCAAGACTGCAGAGACGGCAAGGGAGTTCGGCCTGCAGGTCGATGTGCAGCCGGCAGAGCCGGAGATCGAAGCACTGATCGAGGGTTTGGCCGAGCACGCCGTCCGGCTACGGTCGGAGGGCGCGCTTCCGCCGCCGCGCAAGTCTCCGCGTCGCCGGTAGCGGATGGGCCTCGACCGGACCGAAGGGTGTGTCGCCGGACCGTGACAAAAAGTCGCAGTTCGTTGGCCGAAGCATTGCTGGCTGAGCACGGGCCGGCTGACTCGGATCAATCGACCTGCGACTTTTTGAGGGTTTCGCCTGGGCACCGCTACGGTGTCGGATATGACGAACCCACAGGATCCATGGGCGACTGGCTCAACGCCGGGGGCAGTCCCGGGCGCAGAGCAGTACCCAACGGCCCAGTACCCAACGGCCCAGTACCCGCCGGCCCAGTACCCGGGCACAGCACCGGGGTACCCGCCGGCACCTGGATACGCCGGCCAGCAAGGTCCGTACGGGATGCCCGCCTACCCCGGTGGCGGGATGCCGGGTTACCCAACCCAGGCAAGCTTGCCGCCGCCGCCCCCGCGTCCGACGACGGTGACTGCTGCGTTCTGGCTCTGGATGCTGGCCGCGGCCGCCTCGGTGCTGTCTGGGATCCTGCTCTTTACCAGCGACACCTGGGACGAGGCGCTGGCCGCGGCCGGCGTCGAAACATCGCTTTCCGAGGCGACGACGCGCGCGCTGGTGAACGGCGTCAGAACAGTTGCCATCGTGTTCATGCTGATCTTCGTGGCCTTGTACGTGTTCTTTGCGGTCAAGATGCTGCTGGGGCGAAACTGGGCGCGGATCGTGTTGACCGTGGTCGGCGGGCTCACCATCGTCAGCCGGTTCAGTGCGACGTCATCAGTCACCGTGAACGGGCATGTCTACAACCCCGCGTCGAGCCAGGCGATCGGCTGGGTGCAGGCAGCCTGCGCGGTGGCCGCGATCATCGCGATGTTCCTGACTGCGTCCAACCGGTACTTCACCGCGTCCAAGGCGCACCGGTCCTACCCACGATGACCTGTGGTGTCCGGAATGCGCTCCGGATCCGGGTAAGTTCATGCGCATGACTAGATTCGCAGCAGCGGTGGCCCGCCGCCACCCAACGCTGGGCATCCGGCGATGACGCAGCCGGCGCGGCGACGCGGCTTTCTGGCGTCCCTGCAAGCAGCGATGGCGCCGATGCCGCCGGAGGACGACGACGACACCGGTCCGCTGCCGGTTCCGAAGACGGTCACCATCGCGACGGTGCTGTCCATCCTGGGCGGACTGCTGTTCCTGTACCAGGGTGTCGGCGGATTGACCCTGCTCAGCCGGCTGGTCAGCCAGTCCAAGGACGGCTACAACACCGATGTGAAGGGATGCATCAACGATGTCGGCGGCATTGGCACCGCCGTCACCGGGACCGCTCCCGCGGACAAGGTCAGCTACTGCAAGTCGCTGCCGACGATGGACGCGGCGGCGTGGGACAGCTACCGCAGCACGCTGACGGTACTGTTCGTCGCCTTCACGATCATTGGCATTGCGTCCGTCGCGGCCGGTTGGTTCCTTCGTCGCGGCGCCCGGTGGGCACGTCGGGTGCTGATTGCGGTGACGGTGGTCACGGTGATCGCTGCGATGCTGCTGCGTATCTCCGGTCCGCTGTCGCTGGCCGGAACGGTCGGCGTGTTGGCCGCCGTCGTGCTGTGCTACATCGGGTCCGGCGGGTTGTATTTCACCAGAATGCACACCCGCAAGAAGGCGTGAGCGGACCAACGGGCGCCCAACTGCCCACCGGCGCTGAGCCCGGCGGGTCGGTGCCCGGCAGTTCGATGCCAAGCGGTTCGGTGCCCGGCACCTCGATGTCGACTAGCTCCGTGCCGACCAGCTCGGTGTCGACGAACGCCGTGTCCACCGGCTCGGTGCTTGCGCGCCCGACACATGCGGGCCCAGCCCCGGATCGACCAAGCGCCCGGTGGACACTGCTGGCCGCCGGGGACCTTCGGCGGGCGCTGGCGGCGAGAGCACTGCTGGCAGTCCTCGGCGCTGTTGTCCTGGTGTTCGCGGCGATCCTGCTGATCCGGCACGGCGTCCGGGACGACGCCTTCCCGCCGTTCATCACGGGCGGTCCCGACGTGGTGATCACCCGGTACTCCGGGCCCTGGATCGCCGGCGGCAGCGGCCTGCTGTTGCTGGGCGGACTGCTGGTGGTCTCGGCAGCCACCGATCTGTGGCGGCGACGTCGACTACACCGTGCCGGCCGAGCCGGGCACGGCGGCTGGAAGCGGCGCGAGGATCCCACCCCGGCGGCCCGGGATGGACGTCCCTGACGCCAGGGCGATTTGCGTCACCTCGACCGAGCCTTGGAGCGACCCCACATCGGAACCTGGGACAATGGCCCGGTGTTCATTACTCCGGTGTTCTTGACTTCGGTGTTCTTGACTTCGACGTTCATGACTTCGGTGCCCACGGCCCCGCTACTGCTCGGGCCGTCGCCTCGCGCCGAAGCCGCCCACGGCCGCACGCAAGGCGCTGCCCGGTGAGCCGGACCGTGGTGCACCTACTGCGGCATGGCAAGGTGCACAACCCGACCGGCGTGCTGTACGGCAGGCTGCCAGGCTTCCACCTGTCGGAGTCCGGCAGGGCGATGGCCCAGGGGGTCGCAGACCACCTGGCCGGCGCCGACATCACCTACCTCGCAGCATCTTCGCTCGACCGGGCGCAGGAGACCGTGGCTCCGATCAGCGCAGCACTCGACATCGAGGTGCGCACGGACGACAAGCTGATCGAAGCGATGAATCTCTTCGAAGGCATGCGGGTCGCGGTCCGGGACGGAGTGCTGCGCCGCCCGGAGCACTGGGGCAAGTTGCGGGACCCGTTGACCCCGTCCTGGGGCGAGCCCTATCTGAGCATTGCGCACCGGATGTTGGCCGCGGTGTACGCGGCGGTGGCTGGGGCAGCCGGGCACGAGGCGGTGCTGGTCTCCCATCAGCTGCCGATCTGGACAGTGCGCCGCTTTCTTCAGGGCCGACGGCTGTGGCACCTGCCCAGCGAACGAGAGTGCGCGCTCGCCTCGCTGACCTCACTGTCCTTCGACGACGGGGTGTTCAGCGGATTGATCTACACCGAACCGGTCGCGCACATCCGGCCGGAGGACGACGGCGTGGAGGCAGGTGCATGAGAGGGGACGTTGACGGGCGCGTCCGGTGGGTTGAGCGGGTTTCAGCCAGCATCGTCCGGCGGATCAGGGCGTTCACCGGCGCGCTGCTTGCTGTGCTGCTGATCGCTTTGCTGCTGCTGACCGGGTGCTCCACCGGCAACGATGCTGCTGTCTACGGCGGATCGTTCACCTTCGTCTCGCCCGGCGGAAAGATTGAGTTCAGTTACCCGCCGGCCGACCGTGGCACGGTCGGCGACCTGTCCGGGCCGAACCTGACCGGCGACGGCACTATCGCACTGTCGCAGTACAAGAGCTCGGTCGTGGTGTTGAACTTCTGGGGTTCCTGGTGCGCGCCGTGCCGATCGGAGGCCGAAGGGCTGAACGCCGCCGCCAGCCAATTGGCGGACAACGGCGTGCAGTTCCTCGGTGTCGATGTGCAGGATTCTCGGCAGGCCGGCGCCGACTTCCACGCGTCCAAGGAGGTTCCTTACCCGTCGATCTTCGACCCGACCATGCGCACCCTGCTGTCCCTTCGCGGCTTCCCGACCAGTTCGATGCCGGTCACCATAGTGCTAGACAGACAGCACCGGGTGGCCCACATCTGGCTGACCGAGGTCAACATGCAGCAGGTGCTTACCGTGGTCTCGGCCATCGCCGCCGAGGGACGTTGAGGTGGCGGTCATTCCCGATCTCGCCCTTGTTGTGCGGGCCATAGCGTCCGCTGTGTCCACTGTGTCCACTGCTGCGCACACCGCAGTGCAGACCTCAGGCGCGGGCAGCGGCATCACAGACACCGTCGTGTCCGGGCCGTTCCTGCTGGCCGCCGGTCTGGCCCTGGCTGCTGGCGCGGTGTCGTTCGCGTCCCCGTGCGTGCTGCCGTTGGTGCCGGGCTACCTGTCCTACCTGGTCGGCCTGGTCGGATCGGACGGGAGCACGGGCAGGCGTCGTGGATCGGTTGGTGAGCCGGTGCCGGCCGGTCCGACTCTCGCTCACGCCACCGGCGACACCACCGAAAACGCCACTGACCGCGCCACTGACCGCGCCACTGAGGACGCCACTGACGGCTTCACAGCCCGCAGCACCGGCGACGAACGGCTCGAGAATGGTGGCGCCGCGACGGCACCGGCCGCAACTGTCCCTGCCGGGATGCGCGGCCGGGCGGTGCTCGCCGCAGCCTTGTTCGTGCTGGGGTTCACCGTGGTGTTCACCGCCGAGTCGGCGCTGGTTCTCGGGCTGGCCAGCGGGCTGCGTAACCACCAGGAACTGCTGATGCGGATCGGCGGGGGCGTCGCGATCGTGATGGGGCTTGCCCTTGCCGGATTCCTCCCGTTGCTGCAGCGGGAGGCGCGGATCCACGCGCGGCCGCGCGGTCGGGTACTGGGGGCGCCGCTGCTCGGCGCTGCGTTCGGCACCGGTTGGCTGGCCTGCACCAGCCCGACCCTGGCCGGGGTGCTGTCCCTGGCCTACGCCAGCGACTGGAACGGCAGCGCGTGGCGGGGGCTGTTCCTGGTGCTGATCTACTGCGCAGGACTGGGCATCCCGTTCGTGCTGATCGCCCTCGGCTTCGGTTGGGCCGGCAGCGCGATGGCGTTCCTGCGGCGGCACGCCAGGGGTATCCAGCTGGCCGGCGCGGCGACGCTGGTCCTGATCGGTGTGTTGATGGTGACCGGCGTCTGGGCCGAGGTCATCGCTCGGCTCCAGGTCACCGTTGCCACCGTAGGGACGGTGCTGTAGATGCCGCCGCGCGATTCGGTCAGGGTGGCCGCCGAGGAACTGGTGCAGAGCCCGCCCGCGAAGATCTATCGGCAGGGGCCGCTGGGCGCTGTGTTTGCCACCGGGCGGAATCTTTGGCGGCGGCTGACCAGCATGCGCACCGCGCTGATCCTGCTGTTCCTGCTGGCGCTGGCGTCGTTGCCGGGAGCATTGCTGCCGCAGTGGTCGCTGAACACCTCAAAGACCGCTACCTACATCGTCGACCACCCGGTCCTGGGGCCGTGGCTGAACCGGCTGGGCTTCTTCGAGGTCTTCGCTTCGCCGTGGTACGCGGCGATCTACCTGCTGCTGTTCACCTCGCTGGTGGGCTGCCTGACGCCGCGGAGCCTGGAGTTCATCGGGCAACTGCGGGCCAAGCCGGTCGCCACCCCGCGGAACCTGTCCCGGCTACCGCATCACGACCTGATGGTGGTGGATGGCGCACCAGGCGCGCTGGCTCAGCGGATTGCCCGGTCGCTGCGCCGACGTCGCCCGTTCGGCTGGCGGGTCGCGTTGCGGCAGGAGGCCGGCGGGGTTTGGACGGTGTCCGCGGAACGCGGATACCTGCGGGAGATCGGCAACCTGCTTTTCCACTTCGCGCTTCTCGGACTGCTGATATCGATGGCGCTGGGCAAGATGTTCGGCTACGCCGGGTCGAACATCGTCACCGTGGGCGACGGATTCTGCTCAGCCTCACCGATGTCGTACGCCAACTTCCGGCCCGGGCTGCTGGTCGACGGCACCGACATGGCGCCGTTCTGCGTCACCGTCAAGGACTTCACCGCGCAGTACACCGACGTCGGCCAGGCCACCGAGTTCCGGGCCGACATCGCATTCCAGTCCGGCGCTGCGTTGGCCACCGACACCTGGCAGAACAGGGTGCTGCAGGTCAACGACCCGCTGCGGTTCTCCGGCGAGCGGCTGTACCTGCTGGGCCACGGCTATTCACCCTCGTTCCGGATCACCTACCCGGGCGGAACGGTGCGGGACTACACGGCACCGTTCCAGCCGATGGACTCGATGTTCACCTCCCAAGGCGTGATCAAGGTGACCGACCCGCCCGGCTACTCCGGTGCCGAGATCAAGAAGCACCAGTTGGCCATTGTCGGGATCTTTGCGCCAACGGGCGTGCTGAACGACAATGTGCTGACCTCGGCGTATCCGGCCGCCGACGCCCCCGGCGTGGCGGTGCAGGTGTACCGCGGCGACCTGGGCATGGAAGGCGGGGCCGCCCAGTCCATCTTCGCTATTGACACCGGCCAGGTCACCAAGGGTGCATTGGTCTCGCAGGGCAGGTCGAACCTGATCCCCGGCCAGTCGATGACGCTGGACGACGGCACCAAGATCACTTTCGTCGGGGCGACGCCGTTCGTTTCGCTGCAGACCTCCTACGACCCGGCGCAGGGTTGGGCATTGCTGTCCGCGGTGCTGCTGGTGCTCGGGCTGTTCGCCTCGCTGACCATCAAGCGGCGCCGGGTGTGGTATCGGCTTCGCCCATCGGCTGGGATGCCCGGTACGTCGTTGCGTGACGATCCGGGCCGGGCCGAGTTGGCGGCGGTGGGTGAGTTGGTGGGCGCGGTGCGGACGGTCGGGGGGCTGTCGGTCCCGGTGTCCGATCCGGTGTCGACCGGTCGTACCGTGGGTGCAGCCGAGCGGCGCTCGGTAGAAGACCGAACAGTGGTCGAGGTCGGCGGTTTGGCCCGGACCGACCAGGCAGGGTACGGCAGCGAGTTCACCCACCTGGTGGCGCTGGCGGCGGATTCGACCGGCGATGACGCTCACCGATTCTCGGGTGATGCGCCCGGCGGGCGTGAGCAGAAAGGCGAGTGATCGATGGCGATCAACGAGGCACTATCACATTTCTCGGATGTCGCGTTCGAAGGGGCCGTGGCGGGATACGTGACGGCGCTGGTCTGCTACGCGGCCGAGTTCGCCTCCCTGCGCACCCGACCGGGAGCCCTTGTCGAGGCTCGGTCGGCAGCGCCGTCACCGGCGATGTCCACCGCGGGTGCGGTCCGTGGCGGAATGTCGGTGCCGAGCGGCAGCGCGTTTTCGGGAAACGACCTGTCCGAGGGCGGACTCGCTGGGCTGGTCGGTGAGCCAGGGACTGCGGGTAAGCGTCCGGCTCGGTCTGCCCCCCAGCCGTGGGGCGAGCGGTTCGGACGAGCCGCCGTGGCGGTCACCGTCGTGGGTTTCGCCGCCCACCTGGTAGCCCTGGTCGCCCGCGGATTCGCGGTGCACCGGCCGCCGTGGGGCAACATGTACGAGTTCACCTTGATGATCACCGGCGCCGCAGTGGCCGGCTGGCTGGTGGTACTGGCCCGCACCAAGTCGCGGTCCATCGGGGTATTCGTGATGGCGCCGGTGACGGTGCTGGTGTTCCTGGCCGGGACGGTGCTGTACACCACGGCAGGACCACTGGTGCCGGCGCTGCATTCGTACTGGCTGATCATCCACGTGTTCTGCATCTCGGTGTCCAGCGGTGTGCTGATGTTGTCCGGCATCGCCTCGACCATGTACCTGGTGCGGGACCGCGTCGAGCGCAAGGCCGCGCGGACGGCAGCGCTGGCCGCAGCAGCACCGGGCGGGTTGCGTGACGGGTCGGACGCATCGCAGCGGGCAGACGCCGCGCGGGTCACCGGGCTGTCCTCGGCGACATCCCGACTACCGTCGCTGGCCAGTCTGGACCGGATCGCCTATCGCACCGCGATCGCCGCGTTCCCGGTGTACACCTTCGCCGTCATCGCCGGGGCGCTGTGGGCCGAGGTCGCCTGGGGAACCTACTGGGGTTGGGATCCGAAGGAAACGGTCGCGCTGGTGACCTGGATCCTGTACGCCGGGTACCTGCATGCCAGGGCTACCGCCGGGTGGCGCGGTCGGCCGGCGGCCTGGATCTCGGTGGTGGGCCTGATCTCGATCGTGTTCAACCTGTTCTTCGTGAACATGGTGATCTCGGGACTGCACTCCTACGCCGGGCTGAACTGACCCGCGGTCTGATCTGTGCTCTGCGTAAGGCAGGTCTGTAGGTAGCACGTCTGTGCATGCCGGGAGTGCGCAGACTCAGTTGCTCTTGTCCTCGCCGCGGAGCCGACGGTCGATCTCGGACAAGAATTCGGGGTCGTCATCGGGCGCGATGATGCGGGTCGGACGGCTGGGCCGATGCGGACGCACGTCCTTGGCTGCCGGGGCGTCCTGCTGACCTGCAGTGCCGATCCCGCGCCACGCCAACACGATCACCAGGACCGTCACCGCGAGGGCTACGAGCAGATACATCCGGCACCTCCCTTGTTCCCTCTAGCCTACGCACTCTTGCGGGCGGGGCGGGCACTGGATGCCGTGAACCGGTCCGACGTCGCTGCAGTCGCGCGGCGAAAGGGCGCTGGGACCGAGGCGTCGACTAGGTCCGCGGAACGGTAGCCGGGCTGGTCGCGCCGGGTGGACGCGCCGAGCGGGCCCGGAGACGCCAGATGCCCCCGCTTCGCCGTATGGCGAGTTGCGGGGGCACCGTGGGAGCGGGATGTGAGCCAGCCGTCCGTCAGCCGTCAGCCGTCAGGCGCTGACGTGCGTGGTGGCCTCCATCGTGAGGTCGGCGAGCAGTCCGCGGACTTCTGACTCGCGGAACCTGCGGTGCCCGCCGGGGGTGCGGATCGAGCCGATCCGGCCGGCCGAGGCCCACCGGGTCACGGTCTTGGGGTCCACCCGGAACATCAGCGCGACCTCACCCGGGGTCAGCAACCGCTCTGTAGTTTCGATGCTCACTTGCCACCTCCTACCCCGACCGGACGGGCGCCGGCACGGCTGGTGCCCATTGTGCGCCGTTCGTGCCCGGTTACTCGAATCGTATTCTTTGGGTAATGATCTGGTAAGTACGGAATGTCCGGATCGCATATGGTGCCTCCCAGGCCGGTCGAGGCTCGCCCGGCCGGCCCGGGAGAGCCCTCGTCAGAACCCGATCGGGATGTCCACAGCCGAAACCTCGGGTGCGCCTCCGTGCCGCCGGCGCACGCCGCCGTCGGGCTGGTCGATTGCGACCGCACCCGCATGCAGCGCAGTGTCGAAATTGCTCTCGGTCTGCGGGCAACTGCGATGTGACGCTGAACGGGCTGCACGGTCCGACGGTGCGCTCGCCGTCGATGACGAATTTTCGGGTCTCCGCGCGGTCCGGATAACTTTCGCGATGCGAAAGGTCGATTTCGGTTTGGTCTGGTGGCGGTGTGGATGTTGGGCTTACGATCGGGTCAACTCCACCGGCTTGGCCGTCCTGCGCGACAGGGACATCCAGGCGGCTGGGTCGCACGTGGAACCATGTCCACCTGCGGACGCCAGGGTGGACCTGCTGGACAGGAGCGACATGAACATCACAGTGAACGGCGAGCTGGCGTCGCTGGACGACGCGGGCCCGCACACCAGCGCACTCGACTGGTTGCGCAGCCATGGTCTGACGGGATGCAAGGAGGGCTGCGCCGAGGGAGAGTGCGGGGCCTGCGCCGTGCTGGTGATACGGCCTGACGGCGACGCATCGACGTGGACTGCGCTGAATGCTTGCCTGGTTCCGGTGCTCGCGTTGGACGGTCAAGAGGTCGTCACCGCAGAAGGATTGGGTACGCCCGGTTCGCTGCACCCGGTGCAGCAGGAAATGGCCTGTCGCGGCGGCTCGCAGTGCGGGTACTGCACGCCTGGCTTCGTGTGCAGCATGGCCGCGGAGTACTACCGGGGTGATCGGTCGGCGGCAGCGGTGCCGAATCACCGCGGAACCCGCGCCGACGGACCCGAGCACATCGGACCCGAGCACATCGCCGCGGCCCCCGACCATCTGGTCGGTGCGAACGGGTTCGATCTGGAGGCGCTGTCCGGGAACCTGTGCCGCTGCACCGGGTACCGGCCGATTCGGGACGCCGCGTTCGCGCTTGGTGCGCCCACACACGAGGATGCTTTTGCTGCCAGGCTCGACCGCCCCGCGCCGAACCCGGTGGCGACCCGGGCAGGCGGCGAGCACGGCGAGTTCATCCGGCCCGCGTCGCTGGCCGACGCGCTGTCCCTGCTGGCCGCGGACCCCGAGGCGCATGTGGTGGCCGGCTGCACGGACTGGGGCGTCGAGGTGAACCTGCGCGGCTCCCGAGCCCGGCGGGTCGTTGCCATCGACCGGCTGCCCGAGTTGCGCACCCTGACGGTGGACGACGCCGGATACCAGATCGGCGCGGCGCTGACCCTGTCGGAGATCGAGCACCGGCTGGACGGTGCGATACCCCTGCTGGCCGAGTTGTTCCCGCAGTTCGCATCCCGGCTGATCCGCAACGGCGCCACCATCGGCGGCAACATCGGCACCGCATCGCCGATCGGGGACACCCCGCCGGCCCTGCTCGCGCTGGACGCCCAGGTCGTGCTCGCCTCGTCCGCGGGCGAGCGGGAGGTGGCGCTGGCCGACTACTTCACCGGCTACCGCCGATCGGTGCGCCGGCCCGACGAACTCATCAAGGCGATCCGCATCCCCACCCCGCTGGCCACGCTGACCGCCTTCCACAAGATCGCCAAGCGGCGCTTCGATGATATCTCCAGCGTGGCAATCGGTTTCGCTCTTGACGTGGACGACGGCCTGGTCCGACGCGCGCGAATCGGGCTCGGCGGGGTGGCGGCGACGCCGATCCGCGCACTGGACGCGGAGGCGGCGCTGGAGGGCCGGCCGTGGAATCAGGACACCGTCGATCAGGCCGCGGAGCTGCTCGGCGCGGCCGGTACCCCGCTGGACGACCACCGGGCCAGTGCGCGGTATCGAACGGCGATGCTGGGCACAGCACTGCACAAGTTCTTCGCAAACACCACTGCGATCGAGGGAGTCGGAGCATGAGCATCCTGTCCGAGCGACCCGTCAACCCCATCGTCGGGCAGCAGGTGCCGCACGAGAGCGCCGATCTGCACGTTACCGGGGCGGCGCTGTACACCGACGACCTGATCGGCCGGTTCACCGGCCTGCTGCACGCCTATCCGGTGCAGGCGCCGCACGCCCATGCCCGGGTGGTGGCGATGCGGACCGAGCCGGCGTTGACCGTGCCAGGTGTGGTGCGGGTGCTCACCGCGGCCGATGTGCCCGGCGTCAACGATGCGGGTGTCAAGCACGACGAGCCGCTCTTCCCGACCGAGGTCATGTACTACGGCCATGCAGTGACCTGGGTACTCGGCGAGACCGCCGAGGCGGCCCGCCTGGGTGCCGCTGCGGTGCAGGTCGATTACGAAGTGCTCCCGGCGATGATCACGATGCAGGAGGCGATCGCTGCCGGCAGCTTCCAGGGCGGACAGCCGCGGATGGAGCGCGGCGACGTCGACGGCACGTTCGCCGGTGCACCGCACGTGTACAGCGGCGAGTTCGAGATGAAGGGCCAGGAGCACTTCTACCTGGAGACCCAGGCGGCGCTGGCCATGGTGGACGAAAGCGGTCAGGTCTTCGTGCAGAGCAGCACCCAGCATCCGACCGAGACTCAGGAGGTGGTGGCCCACGTGCTGGGCCTGCTCAGCCACGATGTGACGGTCCAGTGCCTGCGGATGGGCGGCGCCTTCGGTGGCAAGGAAATGCAGCCGCACGGCTATGCGGCGATCGCATCGCTGGGCGCAACCCTCACGCACCGCCCGGTGCGGGTGCGGCTGAACCGCACACAGGACCTCACGATGACCGGCAAGCGGCACGGATTCCTGGCCGATTGGCGGGCCGCATTCGACGACGATGGCCACATCTTGGCGCTGGACGTCACGCTGACCGCCGACGGCGGCTGGAGCCTTGACCTGTCCGAACCGGTGCTGGCCCGCGCCGTGTGCCACATCGAGAACGCCTACTACATCCCTAATGTGCGGGTGAACGGCCGGATCACCAAGTCCAACAAGACCTCGCAGACCGCGTTCCGCGGCTTCGGCGGCCCGCAAGGCATGATCGTCATCGAGAACATCATGGGGCGGGTCGCCCCGTTGCTCGGAATCGACCCAGCCGACCTTCGGGAGCGGAACTTCTACGGCCCGGGGCAGACAACGCCTTACGGGCAGGAGGTCCGCCAGACCGAGCGGCTGTACCGCGCCTGGGACCAGGTTCGCCAAGAGGCCGACTTCCAGCACCGGGCGCGGGACATCGAGGACTTCAACAGCACGCACGAGAATGTCAAGCGGGGGATCGCCGTCACCCCGGTGAAGTTCGGGATCTCCTTCAACCTGACCGCCTTCAACCAGGCCGGCGCCCTGGTGCACGTATACAAGGACGGCTCGGTGCTGATCAACCACGGCGGCACCGAGATGGGCCAGGGGTTGCACACCAAGATGAACCAGGTGGCCGCCACTGCGCTCGGCGTCCCGCTGGAGCGGGTCCGGCTCGCCCCCACCCGCACCGACAAGGTGCCCAACACATCGGCGACCTCGGCCAGCACCGGATCCGACCTGAACGGCGGTGCGGTCAAGAACGCCTGCGACCAGATTCGCGTCCGGCTGGCCGAGGTCGCCGCGCAACAGTTCGGTGTCAATCCCGCCGACATCCGCTTCGACCACGGGGCGGTGTATGCGCTCGGACGCCCCGACGAGGCGATCACCTGGGATGACTTGGTGGTGCGGGCCTACTACCAGCGAGTCCAACTGTCCGCCGCCGGGTACTACCGCACGGAGGGGCTGCACTTCGACAGCTCGCGCATGCAGGGCGAGCCGTTCAAGTACTTCGCGTTCGGCGCGGCCATTGCGGAGGTTGAGGTGGACGGCTTCACCGGCGCCTACCGGACCAGGCGCGTGGACATCGTGCACGACGTCGGAGACAGCCTGTCCCCGCTGGTCGACCTCGGCCAGATCGAGGGCGCGTTCGTGCAGGGCGCCGGCTGGCTGACGCTGGAGGACCTGGTCTGGGATGAGAGCGACGGACCCAGCCGCGGTCGCCTGGCAACTCAGGCGGCCAGCACGTACAAGTTGCCGAGCTTTTCCGAGATGCCCGAAGTCTTCAACGTCACCACACTCGCCCGCGCCCACGAGGAGGGTGCCGTCTACGGGTCAAAGGCCGTGGGCGAGCCGCCGTTCATGCTCGCCTTCAGCGTCCGGGAGGCACTGCGGCAGGCTGCCGCAGCCTTCGGAACCGCGGGCATCAGCGTCGATCTGCCGTCCCCGGCGACCCCGGAGGCCGTGTACTGGACCATCGAGCAGGCGCGGGCCGGCCATCGTCACGACGGCATGGCCGTGGGCGACGCTGCTGTTTCGCCGCCACAACCACCCGTCGACGCGCCGTCGCTGCACCCGCACTCGGAGCAGGACTACCGCGTGCCGGTAAAGGCGTGAATCGTGTCCTGGTCGAATGCTGTTGCTCGGCTGCGGGCGCGACGTCAGCCCGGGGTGCTGGTCACCGTCACCTCGGTGCGGGGCCATGCGCCACGTGAGGCTGGCGCCAAGATGGTCGTCGCAACGGACTCGTGCTGGGGCACGGTCGGCGGCGGCAATCTGGAGGCGGTGGCGCTGCGCCGAGCCAGACAGATGATCTACGAACATGTGACGGTGCCCGAGACGATCGACCTGGCGCTGAACGACAAGGTTCCCGTCGAGTTCGGCAGGCAGTGCTGCGGCGGGCAGATCGTCTTGCTGCTCGAGCCGCTTGCGGTGGTGCCGTCAGTGGCGATATTCGGCATGGGCCATGTCGGAATCGAACTGGCGCGCATCCTGGCCCGGCACGACCTCGAGTTGCACCTTGTCGACTCGCGCGCCGCGCAGATGGCGCCGGCACGGTTCGTCATGCTCGACGACGCGGTTGCTTCGGTACACCTGCACCACGCACCGGTGCCCGAGATCGTGCTGGGCGAGGTGCCGGCGGGCACCCACGTGCTGATCATGACCCACGATCACGGCGAGGATGCGGCGCTGGTGGACAGCGCGCTGCGCTGTGGCCACCTGGGCAGCATCGGGCTCATCGGCTCGTCGGCGAAGTGGTCCCGGTTCCAAGTTCGGTTGGCCGTCGAGGGCCACAGCCCCGACCAGCTTGCCCGGATCATCACCCCGATCGGCCTGCCGGAGATCAGCGGCAAGGAGCCGGCCGTCATCGCAGTCAGCGTCGCCGCCCAACTGCTTGGATTGTTCGCGCGCCAGCAGGAACCTGTCCGATGACGATCTATCGAGTCCGGGTGCTGGACACGCCGGACGACCCGTTCACCGGCGGCACCCTGCGCGCCGGCGATGATGTGGCGCTCCGGGTCGCCGACGGCACCATCTCCGAGCGGGGGCAGCCGGCCGACGTGATCGCCAAACACCCGGACGAGGACGTCGTCGACCTGCGCGACGGGCTGCTGCTGCCTGGGCTGGTCGACACCCACGTGCATTACCCGCAGGTGCGCGTCATCGGCGGCGTCGGCCTGCCACTGCTGGACTGGTTGGAAAGGCTGGCGCTGCCGGAGGAGGCCCGGCTGGCTGACATCGGGTACGCCACGGTCGTGGCGCAGGAATTCGTCTCCGGGCTTGTTGCGGCGGGGACCACCACGGCGCTGGTGTTCGGCGCGCATTTCGTCTCGGCCGTGGACGCGATGTTCACCGAAGCGGCGCGGGTCGGCATCCGGGTCACCGGTGGGCTGGTGGTGAGCGACCGGATCTTGCGCGCCGATCTGCTCACCACGCCGCAACTCGCCTACGAGCAGGCCTGCGCGCTCGCGGCCCG
>CAJDUM010000011.1_pt1 | contig 50755 bp, 44 predicted proteins | sample 7390781 | NCBI WGS metagenome assembly CAJDUM01 (sample SAMEA7055661, study PRJEB34461) | soil metagenome | biome: terrestrial ecosystem; feature: Peninsula; material: soil | place: Antarctica | collected 2016 | reverse complement strand
GCTGGGGCTCCACCTGCCGGCCCGCGTTTATACCCCGCCCTGGCGTGGACCTCTCCCTCCCGCCCCCTGGTCCACCTCACCGCGCCCGTCCCCGCCCCCACGCGAAACGCGGTGGAAACGGCAGTACGCGGTGACAGTCGCTACCGCGTTTCGACAGATGGTCCGCGTGTTAGTGCGGTGAAGCCCGGGCGCGGTCCTTCGATGCTCTCGGGCAACGCCCCGGCGCTAGTTGTCCCCCTACCCGAACCTCATCCCCATTCTTGGCGATGCCGGTATCCGCAGGTCTGGCCTGGGCCAGCGTTATCCCATGACGTTCACCAACGCGGAACCATCTGATATCGGCCGGGCAACCGCCAAACTGTCGCCGATACTGCGATCACTGGAGCGCCAAGAGGGCCGCTCGGACCCCGAGATTCGGGCACTTCACCGCAGCGGGGAGTGGTCTGCGCTGCGCCCGGGCGTCTACCTACCGACGGTGCTGTCCCGGGCGCTCGACCCCGCCGATCGGCACGCAATCGTAGTGCGAGAGCGCGCTCGAGCGCTCGGTGCCGGGTCCGTCGTCAGCCACACGTCCGCGGCGATTCTGCACGGGCTGCCACTGTGGCAGATCACCCCGGGGCCGGTGCACGTTACGCGGCGGCGCCGGTCGGGGACCAACAAGACCGGCAGCCTGCACGTCCACCCCGGCGGGGATGGATTCCCGGTGGTGACGCTGGACGGCGTCGCGGTGACGGGCGCGGCCCGCACCGTCGTCGACGTTGCCAGGACGGTTCCGTTCGAGCAGGCAGTCGTCATCGCCGATGCGGCACTGCACCGGTCGCTGGTGACGCCGGGAGAGTTGGTGACCGAGGCGAACGCGGCGGCTGGCCAGCGCGGTGCAAAGCGCGCAGCAGCTGTGGTCGCCTTCGCCGACGGGCACAGTGAGAGCGTCGGCGAGTCTCGCAGCAGGGTGGTGCTGCACCGACTGGGAATGCCGAAGTCGGACCTTCAGGTCGAGGTGGCCAACGCCGGCGGCAAGGTGATCGGCAGGTGCGACTTCGGCTATCCAGCCGTGCGGATCGCCGGCGAGTTCGACGGCCGGGTCAAGTACGGCCGACTGCTTCGGCCGGGTGAGCAGCCGGGTGACGCGGTCTTCGCCGAGAAGTTGCGCGAGGACGCACTTCGCGATGCGGGCTGGATAGTGATCCGGTGGATCTGGGACGAGTTGGACCGTCCGCAGGTGATCGCGGTGAGACTGCGACGCGCCTTCGAGCGCGCGGCGAGCTGGGGGTAGGTCCCGCCACCGCTACGGTGGGTTAGCGCCGTGGCCGGTGCGCGGTGGGCTCAACTCGCGAACGCGGGCGTTTTGCGTGAACGCGGCGTTTTGCGGGAACGCGGGCGTTTTGCGTGAACGCGGTGACGATCGTCTCCGCGTTCTGTGGTTGAGCCCGCGTTTCGGACCCCGGGCGCGCGTTTCGGACCAGGGGGCCCGTTTCGCACAGGGTGCTTGCGGTTGGGCCCACGTTTAGCGGGGGAGCGCTCGCGGAGGGCCTGGACGAGCGGACATGGCCGCACCGCGGTGAAACGCGGCTGCGGTCGCCGGTAGTATTGGACGGCTGCGCTGCGTGGGTGATACCGGGTGGGTGGCTGCCGCCGGCCCCAGCGCCGCAGCATCGACACCGTCCGGGCCTGCCGGGCGATCCACACCGCCCCGAGGAGCTTTTGTCCCGTGCCAACCAGATCCGACCTGCGCAATGTTGCCATCGTCGCCCACGTCGACCACGGCAAGACCACGCTGGTCGACGCCATGCTGTGGCAGTCCGGCGCTTTCCGGCAAGGCTCCGCCGTCACCGAACGGGTGATGGACACCGGCGACCTGGAGCGCGAAAAGGGCATCACCATCTTGGCCAAGAACACCGCAGTTCACCGGTCCACACCGGACGGCGACACCATCATCAACATCGTCGACACTCCGGGGCACGCCGACTTCGGCGGTGAGGTGGAGCGGGCGCTGTTGATGGTCGACGGGGTGGTGCTGCTGGTTGACGCATCCGAAGGACCGCTGCCGCAGACCAGGTTCGTGCTGCGCAAGGCGCTGGCAGCCCACCTGCCGGTGGTGTTGGTGATCAACAAGACAGACCGCGCGGACGCTCGCATTGACGAGGTGGTCGACGAGACCTACGCGCTGTTCATCGATCTGGACGCCGGCGACGAGCAGATCGAGTTCCCGATTGTGTACTGCAGCTCCCGGGCAGGACGGGCCAGCCTGACGAAGCCGGCCAACGGCGAGATGCCGGACAGTGCGAACCTGGACCCGCTGTTCGACACGCTGATGTCGGCGATTCCGGCACCCACCTACACCGAGGGCGCACCGCTGCAGGCCCAGGTGACCAACATCGATGCCTCGCCGTTCCTCGGCCGCATCGGCATGTGCCGGGTGCACGAGGGCACCATCCGCCGAGGCCAGCAGGTGGCCTGGTGCCGCCACGACGGCACGGTGGTGAAGACGAAGATCACCGAATTGCTGATGACGCAGGCGCTCGACCGGGTCCCGGTGGACAGCGCGCGAGCCGGCGATCTGATCGCCGTCGCCGGCATCGACGACATCACTATCGGCGAGACGCTGGCCGATCCGGAGAACCCCGTTGCATTGCCGGCCATCACGGTGGACGAGCCGGCGCTGTCCATGACCGTCGGCATCAACACCTCCCCGATGGCCGGTCGGGACGGCGGCACCAGGCTGACGGCCCGGCAGGTGCGGAATCGGCTGGAGTCCGAGCTCGTCGGGAACGTCTCGCTCCGGGTGCTGCCCACCGAAAGGCCCGACACCTGGGAGGTGCAGGGCCGCGGTGAGCTGGCCTTGGCCATCCTGGTGGAGACCATGCGTCGGGAGGGCTTCGAGCTCACCGTCGGCAAGCCGCAGGTCGTCACGCACCTCGTCGACGGGGCCGTGCACGAACCGTACGAGTACCTCACCGTTGACGTACCAGAGGACTACCTCGGTCCGGTCACCCAGCTGATGGCCGTACGCAAGGGCCGGATGGAGCAGATGATCAACCACGGCACCGGCTGGGTTCGGATGGAGTTCACCGTCCCCTCCCGCGGCCTGATCGGTTTTCGGACAGAGTTCCTCACCGACACCAGAGGCACTGGGATCGTGCACCACGTCTTCGACTCCTACCAGCCGTGGGCGGGCGAGATGCGCGGCCGTCCAACGGGTTCTCTGGTCGCCGACCGGGCGGGCAGGGCGACCCCGTTTGCCATGTTCAACTTGCAGGAGCGCGGCACGATGTTCGTGCCGCCGACCACCGAGGTCTACGAGGGGATGGTCGTCGGGGAGAACTCCCGGTCCGACGACATGGACGTGAACATCACAAAGGAGAAGAAGCTCACCAACATGCGGCAGTCCAGCGGTGACGAACTGGTGCACCTGGTGCCGCCGCGGTCCCTGTCGCTGGAGCAGTCGCTGGAGTTCTGCGCCGACGACGAGTGTGTGGAGATCACCCCGAAGAATGCCCGGATCCGCAAGGTGATTCTGCCTGCGGGCGACCGGGCCAGGATCCGATCCGGTAGGAAGACCGGCTGAATCTGCCGGTGCCGGTACGGGACCACCATGCCTGCGGCATCCGTAGGGTTGGTTTCGTGCGCATCAGCCCCGCGGTGGTGGACCGCACGTTCCGGGCAGCGGCCTACCGTGCGATCGTCGCCCTGGGTACAGTGCTGCTGCTGGCCGGTGCTGCCGCGTGCACGCCGCCCAACCTGCCGCTGCCACAAGCCCCGATGTCCAGTTCAGCGGAGCCGTCGACCGCGCCGCCGCCCCGGTCGGTGCTGATCGGCGTGGGGCTTGACGGCCCGGTCGAGGGCTTCAATCCGCACGCCATCGCTGATGCCTCACCGATCACCACTGCCGTTGCCGCGCTGGTGTTGCCGTCGACCTTCATCGTTGCCGCAAACGGGTCGATAGAGATGAATCAGTCGTTGCTGATCGCTGCCTCGGTGGTCTCCACCGATCCGTTCACCGTCCGGTACACACTGAACAAGGCGGCATCGTGGTCCGACGGCACGCCGATCACCGGTGCGGACTTCCGCTACTTGCAGCAGCAAATGGTGAGCAATCCAGGGACGGTAGACCCCGCCGGATACGCCCTGGTTTCCCAGATCAGGACTGTGCAAGCAGGCAAGGTGGTCGACGTGCAGTTCTCGGCGCCGTTCCCGGATTGGCGCACACTGTTCGCGAACCTGCTGCCGGCCCACCTCGTCAAGGACGCTCCGGGCGGCTGGACAGACGGTCTTGCCGCCGGGCTCCCGGTCTCCGGCGGCCGCTACAAGATGGCGTCCTTCGACACTGTCACCGGCGAGATCACCTTGCAGCGCAACGACAAGTTCTGGAGTAGTCAGCAGGGTCCGGCGACCGTGGTGCTGCGCTTGGGGACCGTCAGCGACCTGGCAGCAGCGTTTGGCCGAGGCGACTTGCAAGCGCTGCTGGTTCGGCCAGGATCCTCGGACCAGGCCGCGCTTACCCGCGCCGTGCCGGCCGAACGGAGAGTGACCGTTCCATCGCCGGCGACCGTCGACCTCATCTTCAACACGGCCTCCGGCCCGACCGCCGACCCGCGGATCAGGCGGGCGGTGGCGGCTGGAATTCGGGTCGCCGCGGTGCGGGCGGAGCTCGGCGATGGCTCGTCGGAGTCGATGCTGGCCGTCGATTCCCAGGTTCGCCTGCCGGCGCAAGATGCAGTCTCGCCGGGGCCAGCGACCGCGTTGCCGCCGACCGGTGATCCCACCGCAGCCGGCGCTGAGTTGGCCGCCGGCGGGTATTCGACGGCGGGTCTGTATGCAGTCAGAGGTGGGCAAGTGCTGCGCCTGACGCTGGGCTATGCAGCGGGGGACGCCCGACTCCAGCAGGCTGCTCGATCGATCCAACACGACCTCGGAACCGTCGGGATCCTGGTGGACCTGCAAGGCTTCAGCCTGCGCAGTCTGGTGGGCGGAGCCGCGTCGGGGAAGCTGGACCTCACGTTGCTCACGGTTCCGAGGGGCCGGTCGGATGCGGCCGCTGCTGCCTCAGCGTTCGGGTGCGCTGATACCACTGATACCGCTGATACCGCTGCGGTCAGGACCGGGAACCTGTCCGGCTATTGCGCCGCCCGAACTCAGTCCCTGCTCGCCGCGGCGACGGCCGGGGACGGGTCGGTGACCGCGGCCGACACCGCGATCTGGTCAGCTCTCCCTGTCCTTCCGCTCGGCGAGCCGGTGTGGGTGTTCGCCGTATCCGCTCAGCTTTCCTCGGTGCTTGCTGGGAGCCACCAGGGATGGTTGTGGACCGGGCCGCTGGCCGGCCTGATCGGCTGGCCGGCGGCCTGACCGACTGCCGTGGCAGCGCGAGCGCGCTGAACGACGTCGCTGTGCCGAGCGCCGGGGCGCGGATCCTGACGGTGCGCACCAACAGTGCCCCGCCGACGATGCCGATGGGGACGCTCGCACGCATAGTCGCAGTTGATCATCCCTGCGCCGTCCGGTCGCGGGAACCTCACCAATCCGCCGCGCAAATTGGTAGGTTTGTCCTGTCTGGTGGGCGATTGTTGAGCCCCGTGTCACCCTTTGATCACGAAACGGTGTCTTGGGTAGCCCGGATGGTGGGACGGTGTCGTAAGGTCTGCCTATCAGCCACAACTGGCGCTGCACGTGGATCCAGCGTGCCGTCGGTCGACGGAGACCGACGGCTGGGTTCGCGTGGGCGCCTCAAGGAGGAACGTCAATGAGGAGAACGCGGGTAGTGGTTGCCACTGCCTTCATGGCGGCGTCGGCCCTGGTGTTGGGCGCCTGTGGTAGTTCGGGCAGCGCTTCGCCGACGACGGCGCCAGCCACCAGCGGCAGCGCGGCGCCCAGCAGCGCGGCGCCCAGTAGCTCGGGCGGGGCGAGCAGTGCGGCGCCCGGCAGCTCAGGTGGGGCGAGCAGTGCAGCGCCGGCGTCCAGCGCGTCGGCCGGTCCGAACGACGACACCATCACCTACGCGTACGAGCAGGAGTGGTACGACTACAACGCGAACACCGGCTCGGGCAACGCCACCGCGAACGCCGTACCGCTGAACCAAGTGATGCTGCCCTTCGTCTACATCGATAACAAGGGCGCCCAGGTCGAGGAGAAGGAACTGGGCACGATCGAGAAGACCTCCGACAGCCCACTGACGGTGAAGTACACCTTCAATCCGAAGGCCGTGTGGTCCGATGGCGAGCCGATGGGCTGCGCCGACTTCCTGCTGCAGTGGGCCTCGAACTCCGGCTGGTACAACACCGACGGCACCATCAACAAGGACCCGAGCGCCGCCGACCCGACCAAGCTGCTGTTCCAGACCGCTTCGACCTCCGGTTGGGACCAGACGGAGAAGCCGACCTGCGCCGACGGCGACAAGACCATCACCCTTGTCTATAAGACGCCGTTCGTGGACTGGCATGTGATCGGCGGCGAGGGGCAGCCCGCGCACGTGGCCGCCAAGGCCGCCGGCATGACGGACGCGCAGCTGATCGACGCGATCACAAAGGACGACGTCAAGGCGCTCACCCCGGTCGCTACCTTCTGGAACACCGGCTGGACGCTGAACAAGGACAAGGGCCTGCCGGACGCTTCGATGATCCCGTCGGGCGGCCCGTACTACGTGGCGGCCTGGCAGCCCGGCCAGTCGATGACGCTGAAGGCGAACCCGAAGTGGTGGGGCACCCCGGCGAAGACGGGCACCGTGGTGATCCGGTTCATCCCGCAGGAGCAGCAGGTCCAGTCGTTGCAGTCCGGTGAGGTCGACATCATCGAGCCGCAGCCGACCACCGACTCGGTGGCCGCGCTGAAGGCACTGGGCGACTCGGTGACCACCCAGACGGCATCGGACTTCACCTACGAGCACTTCGACCTGTCGACGAAGAACGCGTTCAAGGACCCCAAGCTCCGCGAGGCACTGTTCAAGTGCGCCCCGCGGCAGACGATCGTGGACAATCTGATCAAGCCGGTCAACCCGGATGCCAAGGTGCTGGACTCGTTGATGCTGCTGCCGTTCCAGGACGGGTATGACGCGACCGCGAAGAACAGCGGCTTCGTGAACTTCGACGCAGTCGACATCGCCGGGGCCAAGGCCGCGTTCGCCGCGTCCGGCGCTACGGCCGGCACGAAGATCCGGGTCATCCACATCGACCCGAATGCGCGCCGCACCAACGAGGTAGCGCTGCTGAAGGCGTCCTGCGACCCGGTGGGCTTCGACATCACCGACACTCCGCTGGCCTCGAAGGCCTTCGGCCCGCAGCTGTCGTCCGGCGACTACGACATCGCGCTGTTCGCCTGGGCGGGTTCCGGGCTGTTCGGCTCGATCCCGGCGCTGTACATGTCCACTGGTGGCCAGAACTACTCCGGTTGGGGACAGCCCACTCCGGACAAGGCGTTGGACGACGCGCTGGGCGCTGTGCTGGTCGCCACCGACCCGTCGAAGATTCCGGCGCTGCTGGAGACCGCGGACAAGCAGCTGGCCACCCAGATGTGGTCGCTGCCGCTCTTCGCCTTCCCGGGCCTGACCGCGTTCAAGACGGACATCGAGGGCGTGCAACACACGCCGGCGCAGACCGGCACCACCTGGAACATGCAGAACTGGGTGCGCAAGGGCAAGTGATTACGATCATTCCGCCTGAGGCGGGATATCGTTCCTGAAGTGCAGGATCGAGGGGCCGGGAACACACTGTTCCCGGCCCCTCGATCCACCCGGATACGAGTCACCGGGGGCGCGGGCCGAATCCGGCTGCACCGTATATGGTCTGCATCAGCACGAACTGCACCGCGGAGGCGAGCACCGCCAAGAACCGGGCCGGTGCGGACTGCGAAGAGGAGGTGACGTGGCAAGTTTCATCGTCAGACGCCTGTTCGTCTCGCTATTCGTCCTGCTCGCGGCGACGTTCATCGTCTTCGTTCTGGTGGTCAATGCTGGTGATCCGCGGGCGCCCTTCTACGAATCGACGGACCCGAGCGCGAAGAACAAGATTGCGGCGTTGACCGCGGCGTTGAAGCTGGACGTGCCAGTGATCCCCCGGTACTTCCTGTGGCTGCGCGGGGCGGTCGGGTGCCTCTGGGTGCACTGCGATCTCGGCAACAACATCACCGGAGCACCGGTCAGTGGCCTGATATCGGTCGCCCTCGGATCCACCTTGCGGCTGGTGCTGTTCGCCACCGTCATTGCCATCATCGTCGGCGTAACAGTGGGCCTGATCAGCGCGCTGCGGCAATACTCCGGCTTCGACTACTCGGTGACTTTCCTGGCCTTCCTGTTCTTCTCACTGCCGGTGTTCTGGGTGGCGGTGCTGCTCAAGCTGTACCTGGCCATCAAGGTGAACTCCTGGCTCACCTCGCCGACGATCCCGATCTGGGTCACCGTCGTGCTGGCGGTGCTCGGCGGCCTTGCGGTGATGGCAGTGGCCGGCGGATCCCGGCAACGCAAGCTTTTCGGGTTCGCCGGGGGGGCGGTAGCGGTCGTCGCGCTGTGCCTGTTCTTCGACCTGAGCGGTTGGTTCGGCAACCCTGGAATCAGCGGGCCTGGAATGGTGATCGGTGCGGCGCTGACTGCAGTTGCTGCCACCGCGATCATTGCCGGGTTCACCACGTGGCAGCCGGCGCTCGCCGCCGGCATCACCGCGGTGGTCGGCATCGTGCTGTTCTTCGTGCTGGCCGGCACGCTGAAGGACCCCGCGTGGTGGATGCTGCTGCTGCTCCTGCTGCTGACCCTGGCGGTCTCCGGCGCAATCGGTGCTGCGGCGGGTGGCCTGTATCGCTCGCAGGCGGCGAAGGCCGCCATGCTCACCGGATTCGGCTGCGCGGCGCTGATCTTCATGAATCACGTGTTCGCCGCGTTCCCCAGCTACTCCAAGGATGTCCGCGGCATCATCATCGGCACCATCGGTTCGAACACGCCGAACTTCGTCGGGAATTTCTGGGAAACTTTCCTCGACCAGTTCGGCCACCTGCTGTTGCCGTCCATCGCGCTGACTCTCATCTCGTTCGCCACCTACACCCGGTACACCAGGGCATCCATGCTCGAGGTGATGAACATGGACTACGTGCGCACCGCACGCGCGAAGGGACTGACCGAGCGGACGGTGGTGGTGCGGCACGCGTTCCGCAACGCGCTGATCCCGGTCACCACGATCATGGCGCTGGACTTCGGCGGGGTGATCGGTGGCGCGATCATCACCGAGACGGTGTTCGGCTGGTCCGGCATGGGCCGACTGTTCAACGATTCGCTCAAGCTGTCCGACGCGAACACCGTGATGGCGTTCTTCCTGGTGACCGGGACGTCGATCGTCATCTTCAACATGATCGCCGATATCACCTACGGCTTCCTAGACCCCAGGATCCGGTTGTCATGAGCACAGATCAGAATCCAGGGGGCACGGTTCCCCCGAAGGGACCAGGCGCCCGGTCGGCGACCACGACGGTGTCGGGGTCGGACATCGAGGCCCAGGGTCTCGCCATCATCGCACGCACCCAGGGGCAACTGGTGCGCCGCCGGTTCTTCCGGCACCGCGCCGCGATGATCTCGATGACGATCTTGATTCTGACGGTCCTGCTGGCGTACACCTCGATCGGATTCGCCGGGATCCCCGGCTGGTGGAAGTTCGACTACATCTCGCCCGGGTTGAAGATCAATGGTGGCGCGCCGACCCTGTCGGTGGTGCCGGGGTGGCTCGGTGGCAACGGGGTCCACCTCGGCGACCACCCGTTCGGGCAGGACGATCTGGGGCGCGACTACTTCGCGCTGACCATGCGCGGCGCACAAATCTCGATCATGATCGCGTTTGTGGTCGGGATAGTCAGCACCGCCCTCGGCGCGCTGATCGGCGCGCTCGCGGGTTACTTCCGCGGCTGGGTCGAGAGTGTGCTGATGCGGTTGACCGACGTCGTCATCACCATCCCACTGCTGGTGATCGCCGCCGTGGTCGGGCAGATCGTGCGCGGCTCATTCATGCTTGCCGTGTTCCTCGGCGTGCTCACCTGGACCGGGCTGGCCAGGTTGGTGCGCGGTGAGTTCTTGTCGTTGCGGGAGAAGGAGTTCGTCGAGGCGGCCAAGGCGCTCGGGGCCAAACCGAGCCGGATCATCTTCAAACACATCCTGCCGAACACGATAGGAATCATCACCGTGTCGGCGACGCTGACCATCGCATCGGCAATCCTGTTGGAGACCGCATTGTCCTACCTCGGGTTCGGGGTGAAGTCGCCTGATACCTCTCTCGGGCTGCTGATCAGCGACAACCAGGCAGCGTTCGCTACCAGACCCTGGTTGTTCTGGTGGCCGGGCCTACTGATCATCATCGTCGCGTTGAGCGTCAACTTCATCGGTGACGGACTGCGGGACGCGTTCGATCCGCGGCAGAACCGGGGGCGTGCCTGATGTCCATTCCGCCGAACACCCCGGAGGGTGAGTTCGATGCGCTCGCCGGGCCGGCGGGTCCGGAACCGGATCTCGACCTGTTCGCCGAGCAGCGCACTGGAGGGCCCGCCCAGGTCGCCGCGCCAGGGCAGGCCAGCCCCGGCACCGAGGAGTTGCTGCGCGTCGAGGGCCTGACGGTCAGCTTCCCCACTGACGACGGCCTGGTCCAGGCGGTCCGCGGAATCTCATTCACGCTGCACGAGCGGGAAGTGCTCGCCATCGTGGGCGAATCCGGCTCTGGCAAGTCGGTCTCGTCGATGGCCGTGATGGGTCTGCTACCGAAGAGCGCCCGCATCACCGGCAAGATCTTGTACCGCGGTAACGACGTGCTGAAGATGGACCGACGCAAGCAGCGCTCGCTGCGCGGGCAGAATATCGCGATGATCTTCCAAGATCCGATGACGGCGATGAACCCGGTCTACACCATCGGTTTTCAGCTTGCCGAGGCCGTGCTGAGCCACGAGATGGTGCCGCGTCGGCAGGCACTGGCCCGCGCGGAGGAGATGCTGGCCCTGGTCGGCATCCCGCAGCCGAAGGCGAGGCTGAACGCCTATCCGCACGAGTTCTCCGGCGGCATGCGGCAGCGCGCCATGATCGCCATGGCGGTGATCAACAGCCCGGATGTGATCCTGGCCGACGAGCCGACGACGGCGTTGGACGTGACGGTGCAGGCGCAGATCCTGGAGAAGCTGCTCGAGGTCAAGGATGCGGTCAACGCAGCGATCGTGCTGATCACGCACGATCTTGGTGTGGTCGCCGGGATGGCCCACCGAACCCTGGTGATGTACGCCGGCCGGGCGGTGGAGATCGGCGTCACCGACGATGTGTTCTACAAGCCGCGCATGCCGTACACGGCCGGGTTGCTCGGCTCGATACCGTCGGTCGGGGACACCGGGCGGCTTCGACCGATCGTCGGCGCGCCACCGTCGTTGATCAACCTGCCACACGGCTGCCCGTTCAACCCGCGCTGCCCGCTAACCACCGACATCTGCCTCCAGCGCGAACCGCCGCTGGACAGCACCGACGCGCCCGATCACCTGGCCGCCTGCCACCATTGGGACCAATTGGCGGCCACGTCCGATCCGACGGAGTTCTTCCGCGCCGAGAGCGAGGCCCACCGATGAGTGCTCCCACTCAAGGAGGCGCCGCTGTGTCCGATGCAGGCCCAGCGGCAGGCCATGCCGCTATGTCCGGTGAAGCCTCCACGACCGGGCACCTGCTCGAGGTGAACGACCTGGTGATGGAGTTCCCGGTGAAGGGCGGCGGCCTGCTGCGCCGCACGATCGGCAAGGTTCAGGCTGTCTCCGGGGTGTCGCTGTACGTCGACGCGGGCGAAACGCTTGGCATGGTCGGCGAATCCGGCTGCGGCAAGTCGACCACCGGTCGGGCCATCCTGCAGCTGCACAAACCGACAGCGGGCTCGGTCCGGCTCTCCGGCCGGGAACTGACCACGATGTCCACCCACGACCTGCGGCTGGCCCGGCGGAACCTGCAGATCGTGTTCCAGGACCCCTACGCGTCGCTGAACCCGAAGATGCCGATCAACGACATCATCGGAGAGGCGCTGAAGATCCACGGGCTGTGGGACAAGGGCGGGCTGGACCGGGTGGGCGAACTGCTCAAGCTGGTCGGGCTCTCCCCGGAGCACGGCAACCGCTACCCGCACGAGTTCTCCGGCGGACAGCGGCAGCGCGTCGGCATTGCCAGGGCGCTTGCGCTGGAACCGGAAGTTCTGGTGCTGGACGAACCGGTGTCCGCGCTGGACGTGTCGGTGCAGGCCGGGGTGATCAACCTGCTGGAGGACTTGCAGAACGAGTTGGGCCTTGCCTACCTGTTCATCGCCCACGACCTGTCGGTGGTGCGGCACATCTCCGATCGGCTGCTGGTGATGTACCTCGGCAAAGTCGTCGAGACCGGGCCGCGGGACGAGGTTTACGACTCGCCGTCGCACCCGTACACGGTGGCGCTGATGTCCGCGGCGCCTTCGGCCGACCCGAAGACCGAGCGGCATCGCGAGCGCATCATGCTCGCCGGCGACGTGCCGAGCCCGCTGAACCCGCCGTCCGGCTGCCGGTTCCGCACCCGCTGCTGGAAGGCGCAGGAGATCTGCGCACGGGTGGAACCGCCGCTGATCGACCACGGCGCGGGGCATCCGGTGGCCTGTCACTTCCCGGTCACCGACATCGCGGCCGAGATCGTCGTTGCGAGGGCGCACCAGGAGCAACTCCTGGCCGACGCGAACGGACCCGCCTGAGCTGGACTCATTGGCCCCCACCTTGACCCGCCGGCTGCTGGCCGTGCACGCCCACCCGGACGATGAGTCGATCACCATGGGCGGCACGCTGGCCTGTTACGCCGCCCAGGGTGCGGCAGTCACCGTGGTGACCGCGACGCTCGGCGAGCAGGGGGAGATCATCCCGGCCGATCTGGCCGGTTTGGCCGCCGACGCCGGCGACCAATTGGGCGGCTACCGGCTCACCGAGTTGCGCTCCGCCTGTGCCGCGCTGGGCGTCGGCGACCATCGGATGCTCGGCGGGGTGGGCCGATACCGGGACTCCGGGATGGCCGGCTCGCCATCCGCGGGCCATCCAAGGGCTTTCGTCAGGGCAGCTGTGGGCGGGCCGGAACACGCCGCAGCGGTGGCTGCGCTGGCCGCGGTGATCAAGCAGACTGCGCCGCAGGTGGTGCTCAGCTACGACGCGGACGGCGGCTACGGCCACCCCGACCACGTCGCCGCCCACCAGGTGGCGGTGGCCGCGGCGGCGGCCTGCGGGGTGCCGCGGGTGCTCGCGGTGATCCGGCCGCGGTCGGTGGTCGCTGCCGCGCTGGCCGATCTGCCGGTACCGGTCGGTTATCGGCGGGCGGCGCTGGATGATCTCGGCTCACTGTGCGCGGATGAGCAGGTGGCGTTTGCGATCCCGGTGGGGCACTGGGCGGCCGCCCGGCGGGCTGCACTGGCCGCGCACCGGACTCAGCTCGACCTGCTGCCCGGAGGCTTCGCGCTCACGAACGGGTTGGCTCAGCCGCTGCTGGCGGTGGAGTACTACCGTCTGCTGGCCGGTGCTCCGCCGGCGGCCGCCGGATCCGACCCGACCGACGACCTGTTCGCCGGGCTCGCGTGAGGATTGCCACCGGCGCGGCTTGGTGGGCTCAGAGGCGACGGCCCTGGCTCGTGGTCAGCGCCCGGGCGGGGGATACTGATTCGTCGGGGGTCCCGGGCGCGGGCCCACCCGATGACGATGGGGAGTTGTTGTGACTTATGTGATCGCCGAGCCGTGCGTGGACGTGCTGGATCGGGCGTGTGTTGAGGAATGCCCGGTGGACTGCATCTACGAGGGCGGCCGGATGCTGTACATCCACCCCGATGAGTGCGTCGACTGCGGTGCCTGCGAACCGGTGTGTCCGGTCGAGGCGATCTTCTACGAGGACGACGTGCCCCAGGTCTGGGCCGACTACACCAGGGCGAACGTGGACTTCTTCAACGATCTCGGGTCGCCGGGCGGCGCCTCCAAGATCGGTAAGACCGGGACGGACGACCCGCTGGTCGCCAACCTTCCGCCGATGGGGGAGGGGCATTGACACGGCCGGTTTACGCCGGTCGGACGGTTGACGCTGAAGGGCGCGGCTACCGGACCGTCGGCTGCAGGACTGTCTGTCACCGAACCGCCCGTCACCGGACTGCCTATCGCCGAGCCGCCGGTCACCGGACCGCACGGTGACGTCGCAGGTGGCCGGCCCGATCGGCCAGGTGCAGCGGCCTCGCCGCGACCCGACGGCAGCTCTGCCGGAGTACCCATGGGATGCGCTGGCGCCGGCCAAGGCTACAGCGGCGGCTCATCCGGACGGAATTATCGACATGTCGATCGGAACGCCAGTCGATCGCGTCCCCAACCCCGCTCGTATCGCGTTGGCCGGTGCTTCCGATGCCCCCGGCTACCCGCAGGTCCATGGCACCACGGCGCTGCGGCAGGCGTACACCGACTGGCTGGCCAGGGCGCACGGCATCGTCGACCTCGATCCGGCGAATGTGCTGCCGACCATCGGCTCGAAGGAGCTCATCGCGGCGCTGCCCGCGCAGCTGGGTTTCGGCCCCGAGCACACCATCGTCATCCCCGAGTTGGCTTACCCCACGTACGAGGTCGGGGTGAGGATGGCGGGGGCCGGAATGATCCGGGCCGACTCGCTGACCGCCATCGGGCCCGAACCGGTGTCGATGATCTGGCTGAACTCCCCGTCCAACCCGACTGGCAAGGTGCTGCCGGCCGAGCACCTGGCCAAGGTGGTCGGCTGGGCGCGTGCCAGGGGCATCATCGTCGTATCCGACGAGTGCTACATCGACCTGGGGTGGGATCTCACGCCGCTGTCGATCCTGCACCCCGACGTCTGCGGCGGCGATCACACCGGCCTGTTGGCGGTGCACTCGCTGTCCAAGAGATCGAACTTCGCCGGCTACCGGGTGGGTTTCGTCTCCGGCGACCCAGCGTTGGTCGATGGGCTGCTGCAGGTTCGCAAGCACACCGGGTTCATGGTGCCGACGCCCATTCAGGCGGCGGCCGCGGCGGCCCTCGGAGATGACGGGCATGCCCTCGCCCAGCGTGGGCGGTACGCCGCGCGGCGGCAGATCCTGACGGCGGCGCTGGAGCGGGCGGGCTTCACCGTCGACGAGTCAGCCGGTGGGCTGTACCTGTGGTGCAGCAGAGACGCTGCTGGTACTGGCCCAGGCAGGTCAGGTAGCGCTGCCAAGGCTGACGGGGCCGATTGGGCGATGGTGGAGTGGCTCGCGCAGCGGGGCATCCTGGTGGCCCCGGGCAGCTTCTACGGCCCGACCGGTAGCGGGCACGTGCGGATCGCGTTGACGGTCAGCGACGAGCGAGTGGCGGCCGTCGCGGTCCGACTGGTCTCCTGACCTGCCGACGGGTCCGCCACCGCTCCCACTTGCCTACCCGTCCTTGCCCCGGCAGGGTGCCCCGCAGGGGTAGCCCGAAGTTGGCAGGGGTAGCCCGAATTTGTCGGCGTGTCGCGTCGACTTCGGGCTACCCCTGGGGTGGCTGGGCTGGCTCGACGGCTCCGGCGAGCTCTGGGACGGTCAGTCGGCGGCGTGCAGGGCCGCGTTCAGCCCGCCCCAGGTCCCGGTGCGGGGCATCGCCTGAACACCGCCGGTGAGTGAGTTGCGCCGGAACAGCAGTCCAGACATGCCGGACAGCTCGGCGGCCTTGAGCACTCGGGCGTCTCCGTTGTCCTCGCGCAGGGTCAGCTTGGTGCCGGCAGTCAGGTACAGCCCTGCCTCCACCACGCAGTCGTCACCCAGCGAGATGCCCAGCCCGGAGTTGGCGCCGAGCAGGCACCGTTCGCCGATGCTGACCTGCTCGGTGCCGCCGCCGGACAAGGTGCCCATGATCGACGCGCCGCCGCCGATGTCAGTGCCGTCACCGACCACCACGCCCTGGGAGATGCGGCCCTCCACCATCGAGGCACCCAGCGTGCCCGCGTTGTAATTGCAAAAGCCCTCGTGCATCACCACGGTGCCCGGCGCCAGGTGCGCGCCGAGCCGCACCCTACCGGCGTCGGCGATGCGGACTCCGGACGGCACCAGGTAGTCCGTCATCCGCGGGAACTTGTCCACCCCGGACACCTGCAACCGCACACCCGCTGCGGCGGCCGCCAACCGAACCCGATCAGCATCATCAGCCGGTACCGGACCGAGTGACGTCCACACCACTGTCGGCAGCAGTGCGAAGATCCCGTCCAGGTTGACGGTTCTGGGGCGGACCAGCCGGGCGGACAGCAGATGCAGCCGGAGGTAGGCGTCGGCGGTGTCGGCGGGGGCATCGGCCAGCGAGGCGATCCGGGTGGTCACCGGGCGCAGCCGCACACCACGCACCGAGTCCTCACGCGCCGCCGCGGCTAGGTCCGGCGGTGGCCGGTGGGCTCCGTCACTGTGGCCGTCCAGCGCCGGTGCCGGGTACCAGACGTCCAGCACGGTGCCGTCGGCGGCCACAGTGGCCAGACCGGTGGCGGATGCGCCGTCCCTCACGAAGCCGACCTCAGAGCTCATGGGAGGTAAGGATAGCCAGCGCGCCCGAGCGCCATTGATATCGGTATCAGCACGCGGGACCGGGCGCGGCCGGGCGCGATCCGGGTTCGCGCAGTCATCCCCCGACCGTCACGGTCACCGCACCCTGTTCGGTCGTCGCTGCGCCGGGTCCGTTCGATGCCGCCGAGGTCCAGCGGTGGTCCGCCCACTGCCGGCCGTGAACCTGCACCTGTGTCACGTCCATCGAGGTGCCGTGCGCCAACGCCCACGCCGCCAGCGCCCGCGCCGCCGTGGCCGGATCCGTCTTCGGCAGCATCGTTGTCACAACGGCGGATCGGCCGTCCGACGAGATCTGTTGCACCGAAAGGCTCCCCAGCTCCGCATTGGCCGCGGCCAGCACTGCGGACAGCTCCTGGTCGGCAGCGGCGGTGCCGCGGACCGGCGGTCTGTCAGGGGCAGCGGCGGTCGACGCCTGGGCGCCGGCCCGGCAGGACAACTCGAGCTGGGTGGTCCCGCCCAGCGCCCTGGCCAGGGTCAGCGCGGACGGTTCCCACTTGGCGTAGGCGTCCGGGAAGGCCGAGTACTGCACTGCCTGCGCCGCGGCCGTCAGCGACATCTGCTGCCACCCGGACACCTGCAACAGCGCGTCGTAGAACTTCCCGGACGCATAAACCGGGTCCATGATCTGCGCTATCGAGCCCCAGCCCTGCGAGGGGCGCTGCTGGAACAGTCCCACCGAATCTCTGTCGCCGTGGTCCAGGTTCCGCAGACCGGACTCCTGATACCCGGTCGCCAGCGCGATCACCCTGCCACGCTCCTGGATTCCCCGGGCCAGGCCCACCGCGTTGATCGTCGAGGCGTGCTGTAATTGCACGGCGGTCAGTGTGACCGGCATTACAGCCGGGTCGCCCGGATCGCCCGGGACTGTACATTCCGGGCCGGACGGCGCTGCGGAATCGATCAGCAGGCGCACCCCGATCACGCCGACGGCCACCAGCGCCAGCACCGTGAGCAGCACCAGCACGGTGAGCTTGAGCGGGCGGCGCATGGCTCGACGGTACTGTGCCGCCATGAGCCAATCTGCAGATCTGTCGCTGGGCCCGTCGCTTGATATCGCCGCCGACCCGGCCGAGCTGACCGCAGTACTGGTGGACATCCCGTCGGTTTCCGGGACGGAGGGGCCGATTGCGGACGCGGTGGAGACCGCGCTGCGCGCGCTGGGTCGGCTGGAGGTGCTTCGCTGCGGCAACTCGGTGCTGGCCAGAACGGCGTTGGGCAGACCGAGCCGGGTGATGCTGGCTGGGCACCTGGACACGGTGCCGATCGCGGACAACGTGCCCTGCCGCCGCGAGGGCGACCTGCTGCACGGCTGCGGGACGACCGACATGAAATCCGGCGACGCCATGCTGCTGCACCTGGCGGCCACACTGCCCGACCCAGGCCGCGACCTGACCTTCGTGTTCTACGAGTGCGAGGAGGTCGAGCACGAGCGCAACGGGCTGACCCGGATCCAGCGGGAGTTGCCCGAGTGGCTGACCGCGGACCTGGCCATCTTGGCCGAACCCACCAACGGCCAGGTGGAGGCCGGCTGCCAGGGCACCCTGTCCGCGGTCATCACGGTCCGCGGTCGCCGCTCGCACTCGGCGCGGTCCTGGTTGGGCAGCAACGCGATCCATGGCGCGGCGCCGATTCTGGACCGGCTGGCCAGGTACGAAGCCCGGGTCGCCGAAATCGACGGCTGCACCTACCGGGAGGGGTTGAACGCGGTCGGCATCGAGGGTGGCGTTGCGGGCAACATCGTGCCTGACCTGTGCACCGTCCGGGTCAACTTTCGCTTCGCGCCCGACCGCACCGCTGCGCAGGCCGCGGATGTGGTCACCGAGGTGTTCGACGGGTTCGACGTGCAGGTGCTCGACGTCGCGGCCGGCGCGCTACCAGGGTTGACAGCGCCAGCCGCCGCCGAGTTCGTCGCTGCCACTGGCGGGGTCGCGGTGGCCAAGTACGGCTGGACCGACGTGGCCAGGTTCGCTGCGCTGGGCATCCCTGCCGTCAACTACGGGCCCGGTGACCCCGGCCTGGCGCACACCCGCGAGGAGCATGTGTCGATGACGCAGATCAGGCAGATGACGGCGGTGCTGCGCAGCTTCCTGGCCTAGTGGGCCGGCTTGCCGAAGGGCGGCGCCCCACCGGACCGAGAATAGGCGTCGGCTTGCACGCTGGCCCGGCCAGCGCTCCTGATCGCCGTGGTGGGCTCCAGAATGCGGTAGGACCCAGAATGCGGTGGGCCCCAGAATGTGGACAAATCGGTGTCGCCACCCGTCCGCGTGTTTACCATCAATTCCCAACGGTCTGCATGAGCCACACCCTGGCCGTTCTTGTGACCCGACGGAGGGGCCGCCATGCGAATTGGCGTCGCGCTGGTTGGTCTGGCTTGCGCCGCAGCGATGCTGGCGGACGGATGTGCTACGACTGCAGCCGACACAGCCGTGCCGGCCAGTGTTGCCAGTGCCGCCCGATCCGTGTCGACAGCGGCGGCGACGTCAACGACCGGCCAGACGCGGCATTCGGCCGCGCCGAATCCGCCTCCTACCAAACAGTCTCCGTTGCCGGCCGGGCAGGTTCCCCTGCCCAACGCGCAAAGCACAGAGCCCAGCACTGGCCGCGGCGCAAGACCAGCGCCGTCGAAGGGCCGCATGTCCGTTGCCTGCGCCAATGCCCGCGACATCTATGTTCTTGGCATCTTTCCGATGGGCCTTGGGTCGCACGAGACTTTGACCCAGGAGGCCGTCGATCAGGCCTTTGCGTCGGTGGATCGCGTCCCCGACGGGGCGAAGGGCTACTTCGACACTTTGCACCAAGCGGCGGAACAGGCGGTCGGGAAATTGCCGCAGGACCTTGAGGCGATCATGAACGGCCCGGACGCTTGGTCGGCTGGACGCCAGTTGCTTCAGTATCTGGCGAGAAGTTGCGACGGAGAGTGAGCGGCGCGGGCCAGCGTGTGGTTGCACGGTCAGCAGACCCGACCTCCGACGAAACTGCTGTCCTGGCCACTAAGGTGTGCCGGTGAGCACGAACAACAACCACGACCAGCAGGACATTCCGGAGCGGTTCCTGGGTCCGGTGGTGCGCCGCGGGAGCCAAGCCAGTGAGAGCACCACCGACCAGCGGCTGCTCGATTCGCGCGGGCCCAGCGACTGGGTGCACACCGACCCATGGCGGGTGATGCGCATCCAGTCCGAATTCATCGAAGGATTCGGCGCGCTCGCCGAATTGCCAAGGGCCGTGACCGTTTTCGGCAGCGCCAGGACCAAGCGCGACTCGCCCGCCTACGGCACCGCGCGGGAGATCGGCGCCGCGTTGGCCAAGGAGGGCTTCGCGGTGATCACCGGCGGCGGGCCGGGCACTATGGAGGCCGCCAACCGCGGGGCGAAGGACGCCGGCGGACTGTCGGTGGGCCTCGGCATCGAGTTGCCCTTCGAGCAGGGCCTGAACCGCTGGGTGGACCTGGGCATCAACTTCCGCTACTTCTTCGCTCGCAAGATGATGTTCGTCAAGTACTCTCAGGCGTTCGTCTGCCTGCCGGGCGGCTTCGGCACCCTGGACGAGCTGACCGAGGCGCTGACCCTGGTCCAGACCAAGAAGGTCACCAAGTTCCCGGTGGTGCTGTTCGGCTCGGAGTTCTGGGGCGGGCTGGTGGACTGGATCAAGGGGACCATCGTCGAGGCCGGGAACATCTCCCCTGGCGACCTGGACCTGCTGCACGTCACCGACGACATCGGCGACATGATCCACGTTGTCAACGACTCCTACAAGGCCTGGGAGGCCGCACACTAGAAGCGGCGCCCTGGGGGTTGCGTTGGCTTCATCGCCCGCCGTGGGAGGATGGCGCCCGTGCTGCGTTGGATCACTGCCGGAGAGTCGCACGGCCCTGCCCTGGTCGCCGTGTTGGAGGGCCTGCCTGCTGGCGTTCCGGTCACCACCGCCGACATTGCCGCGCAACTGGCCAGGCGTCGGCTGGGCTACGGCCGGGGCGCCAGAATGAAGTTCGAGCAGGACGACGTCAGCCTGCTCGGCGGCGTCCGGCACGGACTCACCCTTGGCGGCCCGATCGCGGTGCAGATCGGCAACACCGAGTGGCCGAAGTGGCAACAGATCATGGCCGCCGACCCGGTCGATGCCCAGGTGTTGGGCGGCATGGCGCGGAACGCCCCGCTTACTCGCCCGCGACCGGGGCATGCCGACCTGGCCGGCATGCAGAAGTACGGCTTCGACGACGCCCGCCCGGTGCTGGAGCGGGCCTCTGCCAGGGAAACGGCGGCCAGGGTTGCCCTTGGCACGGTCGCCCAGCACTTCCTGCGAGCGGTACTCGGCGCCGAAGTGATCTCGCACGTGGTCGCATTGGGGTCAGCAGACGCAGTGGACGGCCCGTTGCCGACACCGGCCGACCGGGACGCCATCGACGCCTCGCCGGTTCGGGCGCTGCACCCCGCCTCCACTGCAGCCATGGTCGCGGAGGTCGACGCGGCCAAGGCCGACGGGGACACCCTGGGCGGCGTCGTCGAAGTGCTGGTCTACGGACTGCCGCCCGGACTCGGCTCGTTCGTGCACGGTGATCGACGCATCGATGCCAGGCTGGCCGGGGCGCTGATGGGTATCCAGGCGATCAAGGGCGTGGAGATCGGCGACGGGTTCGCCACCGCACGCCGGCGTGGCTCGGTAGCGCACGACGAGATCGATCCAGCGGCGCATGGGGTGACTCGCCGGTCCAACAGGGCAGGGGGTACCGAGGGAGGCATGACCAACGGCGAGGTGCTCCGGGTCCGCGCGGCGATGAAGCCGATCTCCACCGTGCCACGCGCACTGGCCACCCTGGACGTGGCGACCGGAGAGGCGGCCGTGGCGATCAACCAGCGCAGCGACGTGTGCGCAGTGCCGGCAGCCGGGGTGGTCGCCGAGGCAATGGTTGCGTTGGTGGTGGCGGATGCGGTGCTGGAGAAGTTCGGCGGCGACTCAGTTGTCGAGACTCGGCGCAACGCGGCTGCCTACCTGGCCGCGCTGTCGGTGCCGGTCGCCGGGACCGAGGGCTGAGGTGGGCATCCCGTCGCAGGGCGGCAGCCGGCCGGTGGTGGTGCTGGTCGGCCCGCCGGGATCAGGCAAGTCCTCCGTCGGGCGCGAACTGGCGGCCAGGACCGGCCTGACGCTGCGCGACACCGACGCCGACATCGAGGCGCTGGCCGGCCGGAGCATTTCCGACATCTTCACCATCGACGGCGAGCAGTACTTCCGCGAGCTGGAGCGCGCCGCGGTGGCCGCAGCACTGGCCGAGCACACCGGCGTGCTGGCGCTGGGCGGCGGAGCCGTGCTGGCGCCCGAGACCAGGGCGCTGCTGGCCGGGCACCGGGTGGCGTATCTGTCGATCAGCATGCCGGTCGGGGTGCGGCGCACCGGGCTCGCGGTCAACCGGCCGCTGCTGGTCGGCGTCCACCCCAGGGCCACCTTCAAGGCGCTGCTGGATGGCCGAGTGCCGCTGTATCGAGAGGTCGCCACGGTGGAGGTGGCCACCGACGAGCTCAGCGTCGCGCAAGTGGCCCAGGTAATCCTCGCGGAACTGGACATCCGATGAGCACGAGGCAGCGGGCCGTCAAGCCGGTGGTGGTCCCGGTCCGGACCGCGTCGCCGTACCAGGTGGTGATCGGCCGTGGGTTGCTCGGCGAGCTGGTGGCCGCCGTTGGTGGTGCCGGGCGTGCGGCATTGGTGCACCAGCCGACGCTGAGGGCGACGGCACGGTCGACGCGCGATGCGCTGTCCGACGCGGGCACCCAGGTGCACCTGGTCGAAGTACCGGACGCGGAGGACGCCAAGACGGTTGACGTGCTGAACCAGTGCTGGAGCGAGTTCGGACAGGCCGGTATCGACCGGTCCGACGTGGTGATCGGGCTCGGCGGGGGAGCGGTAACCGACCTGGCCGGGTTCGCCGCGGCCAGCTGGCTGCGCGGGGTCCGGCTGATACAGGCGCCGACGACGCTGCTGGGCATGGTGGACGCCGCAGTCGGCGGCAAGACCGGCATCAACACCGAGTCGGGCAAGAACATGGTCGGCGCCTTCTACGAGCCGTCCGCGGTGATCGCCGACCTGGCCACACTGGATTCCCTTCCGGCCGCAGAGCTTCGCCAGGGCATGGCCGAGGTGGTCAAGGCCGGGTTCATCGCCGATCCGGAGATCCTTGACGTCATCCAGGACGGCCCGGACGACGCCGTCGACCCATCGTCGATGCGACTGGCCGAGCTGGTCCGCAGGGCCGTCGCCGTCAAGGCCGAGGTGGTGGCTGTTGACCTGCGGGAATCGGACCTGCGCGAGATCCTGAACTACGGACATACGCTGGCCCACGCCATCGAGAAGCGCGAGCACTACCGGTGGCGGCACGGGGCCGCGGTGTCCGTCGGGCTGGTGTTCGCCGCTGAGCTGGCCCGCGCCGCGGGACGGCTGGACGACGCCACCGCCGACCGGCACGCGGAAGTCTTGAACAGACTCGGCTTGCCGACCACTTATGATCCGGACGCACTGGACGAGCTGGTGAGCATGATGGGTGCGGACAAGAAGTCCCGTGGCGGGACGCTGCGGTTCGTGGTGCTGGACGGGCTCGCCAAGCCGGGACGGTTGGTCGGGCCGGACGCGGCGCTGCTGGCAACCGCGTACTCGGTGCTGGCCGGTCGAGCGACCCAGGGCAGCGAACACGGAAGGGTGGCGGAGGCGTGAGCAGCGAAGCAATCCCGGTGTGGGTGCTCAACGGGGTCAACCTGGGCCGCCTCGGCCGACGCGACCCACTGATCTACGGGTCGATGACGCACACCGAGTTGGCGGCGCGGCTGACGGCCGTCGGCGCCGAACTCGGCTTGGCGGTACAGGTCCGGCAGACCGATGACGAGGCAGAGTTGATCGGCTGGCTGCACGACGCCGCCGACGACTCGATCCCGGTGGTGCTGAACCCTGCGGCGTGGTCGCACTATTCGGTTGCGCTGCGGGACGCGGTCGACCAGCGCACCGCCGACCTGGTCGAGGTGCACTTGTCGAACATTCACGCCCGCGAGGAGTTCCGGCATCATTCGGTGGTGTCGGCGGTGGCCAGCGGAGTGATTGCCGGACTCGGCGCGCAGGGGTACGAACTCGCCCTTCGGTTCCTGGCCACTCGGGCCTGACGAGCCGGGGCCTCAGCGGCCGGCCCGCGTCGGTCGGGAGCGATGTCCGGTGCTCTTAACGCCAGTCCTAGACTCGCCGCATGCCTGAATCCAGCACTGTTACCGCCGAAAGCACCGCCAGCCCCGAAAGCACCACGACCGCGCCTGCCATCGACATCAAGCCCCGCAGCAGGCAGGTGACCGACGGCATAGAGGCCACCGCCTCCCGCGGCATGTTGCGCGCGGTCGGCCTTGGCGATGAGGACTTCGCCAAGCCGCAGATCGGCATCGCCAGCAGCTGGAACGAGATCACCCCGTGCAACCTGTCACTTGACCGGCTGGCCAAGGCCGCCAAGCAGGGCGTGTTCGAGGCCGGCGGCTACCCGCTGGAGTTCGGCACCATCTCCGTCTCCGACGGCATCTCGATGGGCCATGAGGGGATGCACTTCTCGCTGGTGTCCCGCGAGGTGATCGCCGATTCGGTGGAGACGGTGATGCAGGCCGAGCGGCTGGACGGCTCGGTGCTGCTGGCCGGCTGTGACAAGTCGCTGCCCGGCATGTTGATGGCCGCCGCCCGGCTGGACCTGGCCGCGGTATTCCTGTACGCCGGGACGATCCTGCCAGGCATCGCCAAGCTGCACGACGGCACCGAGAAGGACGTCACCATCATCGACGCGTTCGAGGCAGTTGGCGCGTGTGCTCGCGGGCTGATCCCGCGCTCGGACCTGGACGCCATCGAGCGGGCGATCTGCCCCGGCGAGGGCGCCTGCGGCGGCATGTACACCGCCAACACCATGGCCAGTATTGCCGAAGCGCTTGGCATGTCGCTGCCCGGTAGCGCCGCCCCACCGGCCACCGACCGGCGCCGGGACAACTACGCACACCGCTCCGGCCAGGCGGTGGTCGAGCTGCTGCGGCAAGGCATCACCGCTCGGCAGATACTCACCAAACCGGCTTTCGACAACGCCATCGCGGTGCTGATGGCTTTCGGCGGATCAACGAACGCAGTGCTGCACCTGCTGGCGATCGCGCATGAGGCCGATGTCGACCTGACGTTGGAGGACTTCACCCGGATCGGCGAAAAGGTGCCGCATCTTGCCGACGTCAAGCCGTTCGGCCGGCACGTGATGGTGGACATCGACCGGATCGGCGGGGTGCCGGTGGTGATGAAGGCACTGTTGGACGCTGGCCTGCTCAACGGTGACACGCTCACCGTCACCGGCGCCACGATGGCCCAGAACCTGGAGCAGATCAACCCGCCGGACATGGACGGCAAAGTGTTGCGCGCCATGGACAATCCGATCCACCGCACCGGCGGCATCACCATCCTGGCCGGGACGCTGGCGCCGGATGGCGCCGTGGTCAAGACCGCCGGGTTCGACGCCGACGTGTTCACTGGCACCGCCAGGGTTTTCGACCGGGAACGGGCGGCGCTGGACGCGCTGGAGGACGGCACCATTACCGCCGGCGACGCAGTGGTGATCCGCTACGAGGGCCCCAAGGGCGGGCCTGGGATGCGGGAGATGCTGGCTATCACCGGGGCCATCAAGGGCGCCGGGCTGGGCAAGGTCGTGTTGCTGCTCACCGACGGCCGATTCTCCGGCGGCACCACCGGGTTGTGCGTCGGGCACGTTGCTCCGGAGGCCGTTGACGGCGGGCCGATCGCGTTCGTCCGCGACGGCGATCCGATTCGGCTGGACGTGGCCAAGCGAACCCTGGACCTCCTGGTCGACGACGCCGAATTGGCCGCCCGTCGGGAGGGTTGGGCACCGCTGCCGAATCGGTACACCCGCGGTGTGCTGGCCAAGTACGCCAAGCTGGTCGGCTCCGCGTCGCAGGGTGCGGTCTGCGACTGAGCCTGCGCCGTTAAAGTCGGATGTGCGGATTTCCGCACGGAAGGCACTCGAGCTGGCTATGGTCGGGCTTCCCGATCGTTCCCTCCCGATTGTGAGTGCCATGGTGATCCGTCGCTGCCCCCGCCCGCGTCGAAAAGTGCGCGCTGCCCTGGTGCCGCTGCTGGCGGCGGCCTGCCTGTTGACCGGTGCCTGCTCGGCCACCGTGCCCGGAACTCCGCAGGTGACCGGCGCCGCAACCGTGGTCACCGGGCAGGAGGCGGATGCCGGCGGTGGCTCGGTTGTGGACAGCGGGGCGGTCGAGCCGTACGTGGTCAAGGGGCGGGTCACCACGGCAGCCGGCGACCCGCTGCCCGGCGCAGAGGTCTGGGCGGACAATACGCTGGCGTACAACAGCAATGCGCTGGCGGTCAGCGGCCCGGACGGCTCCTACCGGATCGAGTTGCCCCGGTCCGACCAGCTCACCTGGCGGATGGGCGGGCACATCGTCACCACCTATCAGGGCGTGCAGTTCGATCTGGACCTGGCGGTTGACGCCACGCCGTTCGCCAGCGCGGTCGGTGCCATCAGGGACTTCCAGTGGCGGCTGCAGGGCACGCACGATGACGACGCCGACCTGTTCTACGGCGGGTTGGTGTACGTGTACGAAGACGTGAACCACAACGAGTTAGGCGACGGCGGCTGGAAGGTCACCTTCACTCCGGATGGGCCGCTGATCGACGGCAGCACCGGGCAGAGTTTTTCCCGGGACGTGGTCGGTGGTCAGATAAAGGGCGTGCCGATTGGCCGCTACACGGTCAGCGCGACCTACCGGCCGGCCGGCGGGTCGTCGGAAGTGCCGCTGAACATCAGGCAGCGGGACACTGGCGATTACGCACCGAGCGCGACCGCCGGGTTCCGGAAGGACTCGGTACCGGTGATGGAGTTGGAAATCGTCAAGCCCTGACGGCAAGGCGATTATCCCAATGGTGCAGCGCACCGGCGACGGCAGACGGAACCGGCTGACGCGTCCGATCTCGGCCGGCAGGCTGGCGGAACTCGCCGCGCTGGCGAAGTCCGGCGCGGCACCTTCTGGCACTGCGGCACCTTCTGGCACTGCGGCACCCTCGGGCACAGCGGGCTCGGCCGGCCATGCTGGCACGGTCGACCCGGATGGAACGAACAGTCCAACGCAGGCATCGGTGGCGCACGCACTGCCCACAAACGGTGCCGGACGATGAGCCGCACGCAGCAGCGGCCGGCCGGCGACATCCAGGGCCAGCAGTTCGAATTCATCGTGCAGGCAACCGGTCTGGAGAAATCGTTCGGTGCCACGATCGCACTTCGCGGTGCCGACCTGGCGGTTCGGCCCGGTGAAATCGTCGCGGTGATGGGGCCGTCCGGGTCCGGCAAGTCCACGTTGCTGCACTGCGCAGCCGGGATCATGCTGCCGGACAAGGGGTCCGTCCGGTACGCGGAGGCCGAGCTCACCACTATGCCCGACACGGCGCGATCCGCATTGCGCCGCAACGACTTCGGCTTTGTTTTCCAGTTCGGCCAACTGGTGCCGGAACTGACCTGCCTGGAGAACGTCGCGCTCGGGCTGCGTCTCGGCGGTGTGCCGCGGCGGGTCGCGCATGCCGCCGCCACCGATTGGCTGGACAGGCTGCGGGTGGCCGGAACAGTCGGCCAGCGCCCCGCGGAGATCTCCGGGGGCCAAGCGCAGCGGGTCGCGGTGGCCAGGGCGCTGATCGGGTCGCCGAAGGTGATCTTCGCCGACGAGCCGACCGGAGCGCTCGATTCGCTGGCGGGTGAGAAGGTGATGGGCCTGCTCCCCGATGCGGTCCGCCGGTCCGGCGCCACGCTGGTCCTGGTGACCCACGAACCACGGGTCGCTCCTACTCCGACCGCGAGATTGTCGTCACCGACGGGCGGACCAGCGCGGTCCGGCAGGTCGCGTGAGCACGCACTCGGTTGCGGAAACTCCCGCGATCGACCCGGCGGCGCCCGGTTCGGCCTCGGCCGCCCGGAAGTTCGGCGCCGACCTGGTTCTCGGGGCGCGGCTGGCCGTCGGGGGCGGCCGCGCCTCGTGGACCAGGCTGGTGTTGACGGCGCTGTCGGTGGGCATGTGCGTGGCGCTGCTATTGATTGCCGCGTCGATCGGGCCGGCCAGCGCATCGCGAGGTGACAGGTGGCTGGCGGGTTCGTGATCTCGGCCGCGACGGGAGCTACACGAGCTACTCGCACCTGGGCCAGCTGCTGATCACCATCCGGATGGGACTGCTGGTCGGCGGCGTGCTGGTACTGATGGTCGCTGCGCTCGGGCTGGTGGTGACGGCGTGGAGCAGATAACCGAGCGGCGAAGAGCGCTGGCGCTGGCGGTGGCTGCGGGAGTGCCACGAGCGGTGCTGGCACATTCGCTGCTGCTCGGCGCGGTGATTCCGGCGGTTCTCGCGTTCGTCGTCGCGGACCTGGTCGGTCTGCTGATCCCGCTGGCCATCCAACCCCTGTTGAATCTCCCGCTACACACCAGCCCGATCGCACTGCTGCTGCTTACCGCGGCGGGCCTGGTACTGGTGGTCGCGGTGACCGCGCTGGCGCTGCCGGCGCCACGCCGGCTGACCCGGCCCGAGGTGCTACGCACCGAGTAGGTAACCAAGACCCATACCCCAGGTGCCCTGGTCTGATTCGGCGGTACCACGGCAGCGCCGTCATAGGTGGCGGCTGCCCGCCGGTATCATGACTGCAGACATGACCGTCACCGCCGAGCCGGGGCTACGTCCCCGGGCGCGGCGGCGTCCGCATTGAGGACGGCGGAGTGGTCGCGCCCCCGGGATGCGAACTGTTCACGCTCACGCCGCGGGATCCGGTGGTGCTGAGCCCCGCGGGGTCGGCCGCCGCCGAATTCCGCCCGGTGCGGTCGCGGGCGGCAGTGACACACCAGCGAAAGGCACCGGAACGCCCATGGCATCCACCAGCGACTTCAAGAACGGACTCGTGCTGTCCATCGACGGGCAGCTCTGGACCATTACCGAGTTCCAGCACGTCAAGCCGGGCAAAGGCCCCGCGTTCGTGCGGACCACGCTGAAGAACGTGCTGTCCGGCAAGGTGGTCGACCGTACCTTCAACGCCGGGATCAAGGTGGAAACGGCCACCGTGGACAAACGCGACATGACGTACTTGTACAAGGATGGCGACTCCTACGTCTTCATGGACGGCGACACCTTCGATCAGATCAACATCCCGGCGCAGGTCGTTGGTGATGTCGCGAACTTTCTGCTGGAGAACCAGCAGGCAATGGTCGCCACCCACGACGGCGCTGTGCTGTTCGTCGAGCTTCCCGCCTCGGTCGAGCTGTTGATCTCGCACACCGACCCCGGACTGCAGGGGGACAGGTCCACCGGCGGCACCAAGCCGGCGACCCTGGAGACCGGCGCCGAGATCGCCGTCCCGCTGTTCCTGAACACCGGCGACCGGATCAAGGTGGACACCCGGGACGGCCGGTACCTCAGCCGGGTCAACGGCTGACCGGACGGTGCCGACACTGCAGGTCGCATCGGCCGCTGGACCCCGCTGATGGCGGCCAGATCCAAGGAGCGCAAGCGCGCTCTTGACATCCTGTACGCGGCCGACGCCAGGGGCGCCGATCCGCTGCTGGTACTGGCCGAGCGGCTGGATCGCACCGAAGAGACCCCGCTGGGCGAGTATGCGCAGGCGCTGGTCCGCGGGGTGGTGGCGCAGCGAGAACGGATTGATGGGCTGATCGCCCAGCACGCGGTCGACTGGACCCTGCCGCGAATGCCAGCGGTGGACCGGGCGATCCTGCGGCTTGCGGTGTGGGAGATCGCCTGCTCCACCGAGGTACCGGTCGCCGTGGCCGTGGACGAGGCGGTGGAGCTGGCCAAGCTGCTGTCGACGGACAACTCACCGCGGTTCGTCAACGGCGTTCTCGGTCAGATTGCCGTCATCGCACCGAATCTGCGACCTCCGTCGGTCTAGCCGCCGTCATGGCAGTTTCCGGCAGGGGTAGCCCGAAGTCGGCACAGGTAGCCCAATTTGATCGGCGCGTCGCGCCGAAATCGGGCTACCGCCGCGGATACGGACCCGTCAGTCCAGTTCGGTGCCGACCGGCAGGACGCCCCAGCCGACCAGTTTTTCGGTGAGGTCCTCCGGCTCCATGTCGTAGATCACAGCGAGCGAGCGCAAATCCTCCGATCGGATGGTCAGCACCTTGCCGTTGTAGTCGCCGCGCTGGGACTGGATGGCGGCGGCGTACCGGGCCAGCGGCCCCGCCTGGTGCGCGGGCAGGTCCGACAGCCGCTGCAGGTCGATCACCAGCTTCGGATTGCCGATACCGCGCCGAGTCACCCTGGCGTCGGGCAGCAACTCGGCTACCGGAACCCCGTAGAATTCGGCGAGCTCGGCCAGCCGGGCCACGGTGACCGCGCGATCGCCCCGCTCGTAGGAGCCGACCACCACCGCCTTCCAGCGCCCTTCGGACTTCTCCTCGACCCCGTGCAGGCTCAAGCCCTGTTGGGTACGAATCGCTCGCAGACGTGCGCCAAGTGCGTGGGCGTAGTCGGAAGGCATCGACAATCTCCTCACGGTGCGGGCCGCCTGCAGGTCACGGCGGGTACTACGGAACTTGCGACGCAGAGTAGTCAAACCGTACCCCCGAACGGTCCAAAGGGGGTACCCCTCGAGTGGTGGGTGTGTGCGCACGGGCGCCCCGGGGGTTGCTACGATCAGCTCGACATCCTTTAAAGCCGTCCGGTGAGGCGGGAAAGGAGGTCTGACTGTGGCGTCATCGCGTCGCGAACAGACCCCAGCATTCTCCGATTCCGGTGCATCCTCGGCGCCCTCCACGGAGTCACCCTCGGCGAAGGCGGCAGGATCCCGGTTGGCCGTGTCCGGGGCAGTGGTGTCTCGGTCGGCTGGGTCCGGAGTGCCTGTCGAATCGCAATCAGCATCGGACAACTCGGCCGGGGGCGGCCACACCGCGGTGATCCTGTCCGCGGCCGACATCGGCCGGACCCTGGACCGCATCGCCCACCAGATCCTGGAACGCAACGGAGACGACCCGGTGGTGCTCGTAGGCATCCCGACCAGAGGCGTCCAACTGGCTCGTCGGCTGGCGGGGCGGATCGAGGCTTTCTCCGGGCGGCCCTGCCCCGCCGGGTCACTGGACATCACGCTGTACCGGGACGACCTGCGAGGTCGCCCCCCACGCGCGCTGGAGGAGACCAGGCTGCCGGACACCGGGGTCGATGAGGTGGTGGTGGTGCTGGTGGACGACGTCCTGTACTCCGGCCGGACGGTGCGGGCGGCGATGGATGCGCTGCGCGACCACGGACGGCCGTCCGCGGTGCAGCTGGCAGTGCTGGTCGACAGGGGTCATCGACAGTTGCCGATCCGCGCCGACTACGTCGGCAAGAACATCCCGACCGCCTTCGACGACGACGTCGCGGTGCGGCTGGCCGAGGTGGACGGCCGCGACGCCGTCGAGGTGGTGAGGGCGCGATGACAAGGGCGGACCAAGAACTGATGACGACAGGTACTCCCGCCGACCAGGCCCAGCCCGACCTACGCACCGCCCGGGCGGACGCCGACGCCGACGCGGGCCGGGTCACGGCTGCGCGGTTGCCGCAACACTCACTGCCGCAACACTCACTGCCGCAACACCTACTACCGAGACACTTGCTGTCCTGTGCCGACCTGGACCGGGATGCCGCGATCCACGTGCTGGACACGGCAGCACGGATCGGCGAGGCGATGGCCGGCCGCGAGGTGCGCAAGCTGCCGACGCTGCGTGGCCGCACCGTGGTGAACCTGTTCTACGAGGACTCCACCCGCACCAGGATCTCTTTCGAGGTGGCCGCTAAGCGACTGTCCGCCGACGTGATCAACTTCTCCGCGAAGGGTTCCTCGATCTCCAAGGGCGAGTCGCTGAAGGACACCGCCTTGACCTTGCAGGCCATGGGCGCGGACGCGGTGGTCTGCCGGCACTCCAGTTCCGGTGCGCCGCACCAGTTGGCGAACTGGGTGGACGGCAGCGTGATCAACGCCGGGGACGGCACCCACGAGCACCCCACCCAGGCCTTGCTGGACGCATACACGCTACGTAGCCACCTGGCCGGAGGACAGGGTGGGCTGGACGGACGCCGGATCGTGATCGTCGGTGACGTGTTGCACTCCAGGGTGGCCAGGTCGAACGTGTTGCTGCTGCACACCCTTGGCGCCGAGGTGACCCTGGTAGCGCCGCCGACGTTGCTGCCGGTGGGGGTGGCGGACTGGCCGGTAGGAGTCTCCTACGACCTGGATGCAGCGATCGCCGGGGTGGACGCGGTGATGATGCTGCGGGTGCAGCGGGAGCGGATGGATGGTGCGTTCTTCCCCACCGCGCGGGAGTACACCCGCGGCTACGGCCTGGATGCTCTTCGGCGGGCGACGATCGCCGAGCACGGGATCGTCATGCACCCAGGGCCGATGAATCGCGGGATGGAGATCACCCCGCAGGTCGCCGACGGGGACGGCTCGGTGATCGTGGAGCAAGTGGCCAACGGGGTGACGGTGCGGATGGCAGTGCTGTACCTGCTGCTGTCCGGGGAGGTGGCCTGATGAGCGTGTTGATCCGGGGAGCGGCGCCGTACGGCGAGGAGCCGGCCGATCTGCTGCTCGCCAACGGGGTGATCGTCGCCGTCGGTGCTGATGCCGGCGCCCACCCTGCGGCCGTCGATGCCGAGACCGTCGATGCAGCTGGACTTATCGCGTTGCCCGGGTTGGTGGATCTGCACACCCACCTGCGCGAACCCGGCAGGGAGGATGCCGAGACGGTGGCCTCCGGGTCCGCTGCCGCAGCGCTCGGCGGCTACACGGCGGTGTTCGCCATGCCCAACACCGAACCGACCGCCGACACCGCCGGGGTGGTCGAGCAGGTCTACCGGCTGGGCCAGCAGGCCGGACTGGTCGATGTGCAGCCGATCGGCGCGGTAACGGTGGGCCGCCGCGGGGTGCAGTTGGCCGAGTTGGCCGCGATGGCGCACTGCCCGGCGAGGGTCAGGGTGTTCTCTGACGACGGCGACTGTGTGGCCGACCCGCTGCTGATGCGCCGCGCGCTTGAATATGTCAAAGCGTTCGGCGGGGTGATCGCCCAGCACGCGCAGGATCCGCGGCTGACCATCGGCGCGCAGATGCACGAGGGCGTGGTGTCCGGGCGGCTCGGCATGGCCGGCTGGCCAGCGGTCGCCGAGGAGGCGATCATCGCCAGGGACTGCCTGCTCGCCGCGCACGTCGGCTCCCGGCTGCACGTGTGCCACGTGTCCACCGCCGGCTCGGTCGACCTGATCGCGGCAGCCAAGTCCAGGGGCACCGACGTGACCGCCGAGGTGACCCCGCACCACCTGCTGCTCACCGACGAGTTGGCGACCGGCTACGACCCGGTCTACAAGGTGAACCCGCCCTTGCGCACTGCCGCCGATGTGGCCGCCTGCCGGGCCGGCCTGGCATCCGGTGCCATTGACGTTGTGGCCACCGATCACGCGCCGCATGCCCGGGAGGACAAGGAGACCGAATGGGACCACGCCAGCCCCGGGATGCTCGGGCTGCAGACCGCGCTATCGGTGGTGATCGCCACCATGGTCCGGCCCGGCCTGCTGGACTGGCGGGGGGTGGCCAGGGTGATGTCGAGCGCCCCGGCTCGGATCGGCGGGCTGACCGGACACGGCCGGCCGCTGGCCGCCGGCGAGCCGGCGAACCTCATGCTTCTGGACCCGGACGCGGCCTGGACGGTGACCAGGCAGGAGCTGGCCAGCCTGTCCAGCAACACCCCCTATGAGGGCATGGAACTGCCCGGCCGGGTGGTGGCTACCTACCTGCGCGGCTTCGCGACGGTGGCCGACGGGGCGCTGGTACGCCCAGTGCGGGCGTGACGACAGTTGTTGCATGGCAACAGTTCTTGACTGGCAGTGATTCTTCAGTGGCAGTGGTTCTTCAGTGGCAGTGGTTCTTCAGTGACAGCAGTATTGGCTTGACAATGGTGGGAGCGAGCGATGACGGATGCGGTTCTGGTGCTGGAAGATGGGCGGACCTTCGCGGGTGAGGCGTTCGGCGCAACCGGGAGGGCCTTCGGCGAGGCGGTGTTCAACACCGGGATGACCGGCTACCAGGAGACGCTGACCGATCCGTCCTACCGGCGACAGATCGTGGTGGCCACCGCCCCGCAGATCGGCAACACAGGATGGGTCGCCGGCCCGCAGCGGGCCGGCAACGACGACGAGTCCGACCGGATATGGGTCGCCGGCTACGTCATCCGCGATCTGGCTCCGCGACCGTCGAACTGGCGGGCCACCACGTCGCTGCCCGCCGAGATGGCCCGCCAGGGCGTCGTCGGCATCGCCGGGGTTGACACCAGGATGCTGACCAGGCACCTGCGCACAGCAGGTGTGATGCGCTGCGGGATCTTCTCCGGCGACGCGCTGACCGGGGCTACCGCTATGACCGCTGCCGGGATGCTCACGGAGGTACGGGCCACCTCGCCGATGGCCGGCGCCGACCTCACCGCGGAAGTGACCACCGCACAGCCCTACCTGGTACCCGCAGTCGGGCGCCGCCGGTTCACCGTTGCCGCACTCGACCTCGGTATCAAGTCGAACACCCCGCTGATGCTTGCGGGCAGGGGGATGGACACCCACGTGCTGCCCGCCGGCACCAGCATCGAGGAGATCCAGGAGCTCGGCGTCGACGGCGTCTTCCTGTCCAACGGGCCGGGCGATCCGGCTACCAGCGACCTGGTGACGCTCACCGAGCAGGTGCTGCAGCGGCGCATCCCGTTGTTCGGCATCTGCTTCGGCAACCAGATCCTCGGCCGCGCGCTGGGCCTGTCCACCTACAAACTGACCTTCGGCCACCGGGGCATCAACCAGCCGGTACGCGAGGAGCGGACCGGCCGGGTGCTGGTAACCAGCCACAACCACGGATTCGCGGTCGAGGCACCGGTCGGGACGCCGTTCGACAGTCCTTACGGAGCAGCGAGAGTGTCCTTTACCTGCTTGAACGACAATGTCGTCGAGGGACTGGAATGTCTTGATGTACCTGCGTTCTCGGTGCAGTTCCATCCGGAGGCAGCGGCCGGTCCGCATGATGCCGGCTATCTGTTCGACCGCTTCGCCGAGTTGATGGCCGGCGCTGGCGAATCTGTTGCGGTGGGTGCCTGATGCCCCGGCGCACCGACATCGGCCACGTCCTGGTGATCGGGTCCGGCCCCATCGTGATCGGCCAGGCCTGCGAATTCGACTACTCCGGAACCCAGGCCTGCCGGGTGCTCCGAGAGGAGGGCATCAGGGTGACCCTGATCAACTCCAACCCGGCGACCATCATGACGGACCCGGAATTCGCCGACGCCACCTACCTCGAACCGATCACCGCGGAGTTTGTGGAAATGGTGCTGGCCGACCAGGCCGCCGCCGGCTTCCCGGTGGACGCGGTGCTGGCCACCCTGGGCGGGCAGACCGCGCTGAACACGGCGATGGCGCTGGCCGAGAGCGGCGCCCTCGAAAGGTTCGGAGTGGAGTTGATCGGAGCGGACATCCCTGCCATCCGCCGCGGCGAGGACCGGCAGGTCTTCAAGGACGTGGTCCGCTCGGTGGGCGGCGACGTACCCCGGTCGGCGGTCTGCCACAGCCTGGCCGAGGTGCACGCCGCGGTCGCCGAACTCGGCCTGCCCGTCGTGATCCGCCCGTCGTTCACCATGGGCGGACTGGGCTCCGGAATGGCCCACACCCCAGGCGATCTCGACAGGATCGCCGGAGTCGGGCTGGCTGCCTCCCCGGTGCACGAAGTCCTGATCGAGGAGAGCGTGCTCGGCTGGAAGGAGTTCGAGCTGGAGCTGATGCGCGACAGCGCAGACAATGCGGTGGTGGTGTGCTCCATCGAGAACCTCGACCCGATGGGGGTACACACCGGCGACTCGATCACCGTCGCGCCGGCGATGACGCTGACCGACCGCGAATACCAGGCGATGCGAGACCTCGGCCTTACCATCCTGCGCGCGGTCGGGGTGGCCACCGGCGGCTGCAACATCCAGTTCGCCATCGAACCGGCCACCGGCCGGATGATCGTGATCGAGATGAACCCGCGGGTGTCCCGGTCCTCCGCGCTGGCCTCCAAGGCAACCGGGTTCCCGATCGCCAAGATCGCCGCCAAGCTCGCCATCGGCTACACCCTGGACGAGATCGCGAACGACATCACCGGTGCCACGCCCGCCGCGTTCGAGCCCAGCCTGGACTACGTGGTGGTGAAGATCCCGCGGTTCGCCTTCGAGAAGTTCCCCGGCGCCGACCCCGAGCTGACCACCACCATGAAGTCAGTGGGGGAAGCGATGTCCATCGGCCGCTCCTTCGCGCAGGCCCTCGGCAAGGCGATGCGATCGATGGAGACGTCCGCGGCCGGCTTCTGGACCGGCAACGACCCCGACATCACCGATCCCGCCGAGTTGGTCGATGCGCTGCGCATCCCGCACGACGGCCGGATCTACGGCGTCGAGCAGGCCCTGCGATTCGGTGCTTCCGTCGAGCAGGTACACCAGGCCACCGGCATCGACCCGTGGTTCCTGGACCAGATCGCGCTGGTCCAGGCGGTCGGCGAGGAGATCGCCGGCGCCGTCGAACTGGACGACGCGCTGCTGCGAAAGGCCAAGCGGTATGGGCTGTCCGACTTGCAGATCGCTCGACGTCGGCGCGACGCGGGAGATCCGACGCTGAACTCCGAGGCCGCCGTGCGGGAACGCCGATGGGCGGCCGGGATCCGCCCGGTCTACAAGACTGTCGACACCTGCGCCGCCGAATTCGCCGCGTCAACCCCGTATCACTACTCCGCCTACGAGTCCGACCCGGCCGCCGAATCCGAGGTCGCGCCGCAGCGTGACCGGCCCAAGGTGATCATCCTCGGCTCCGGGCCGAACCGGATCGGCCAGGGCATCGAGTTCGACTACTCCTGCGTGCACGCGGCGATGGCGCTGCGGGCGGCCGGCTTCGAGACGGTGATGGTCAACTGCAACCCGGAGACGGTATCCACCGACTACGACACCGCCGACCGGTTGTACTTCGAACCGCTGACCGCCGAAGACGTGCTGGAAGTCGTTGCTGCCGAACAGCAGTCCGGCACCGTCGCCGGGGTGATCGTCACCCTGGGCGGGCAGACCCCGCTGAAACTGGCCCGACTGCTGGCGAACGCCGGCGTGCCGATTCTGGGCACCCAGCCGGAGGCCATCGACCTGGCCGAGGACCGCGGCCGGTTCGGTGACTTGTTGCAGCGGGCCGGCCTGCCGGCACCCGCGTTCGGAATGGCAACGTCGTTCGAGCAGGCCAGGGCGGTGGCCGAGCGAATCGGCTATCCGGTGCTGGTGCGGCCGTCGTACGTGCTCGGCGGTCGCGGCATGGAGATCGTCTACGACGAGGACTCGCTGGCCGGCTACATCGACCGGGCGACCGAGATCACCGCCGACCAGCCGGTTCTGGTCGACCGCTTCCTGGACGACGCCATCGAGATCGACGTCGACGCGCTGTGCGACGGCACCGAGGTCTACCTGGGCGGGGTGATGGAGCACATCGAGGAGGCGGGGGTGCATTCCGGCGACTCGGCCTGCGTGCTGCCGCCGATCACCCTGGGACACCGGGACATTGCCACGGTTCGTTCGCACACCGAGGCTATCGCACTGGGTTGCGGGGTCCGCGGATTGCTGAACGTGCAGTACGCGCTGAAAGGGGAGGTGCTGTACGTGTTGGAGGCGAACCCGCGGGCCTCCCGCACGGTTCCGTTTTCCTCCAAGGCGACGGCGGTGCCGCTGGCCAAGGCGGCGGCTCGGATCATGGTCGGCTCGACGATTGCCCAGTTGCGGGCCGAGGGCATGCTGCCGGCCGTCGGCGACGGCGGTGCTGTCGTTGCCGGTGCGCCGGTGGCGGTGAAGGAGGCGGTGATGCCCTTCCACCGGTTCCGCCGGCCGGACGGCACCGGGGTGGACACCGTGCTGGGGCCTGAGATGCGGTCCACCGGCGAGGTGATGGGCATCGACATGGCCTTCGGGCCGGCGTTCGCCAAGTCGCAGACCGCCTCTTACGGATCGCTGCCCACCTCCGGGACGGTGTTCGTCTCGGTCGCCAACGCGGACAAACGGGCTATGGTGTTCCCGGCCAAACGGTTGGCCGATCTCGGCTTCACCGTGGTTGCCACCGAGGGCACCGCGGAGATGCTGCGGCGCAACGGAATGGACGTCGAGGTGGTGCGCAAGCGATTCGAGGGCACGGACAACATCGTGGACCGGATCCGCCGCGGCGAGATCGATCTGGTGATCAACACCCCGTACGGCCAGTCCGGTCCGCGCACCGACGGATACGAGATCCGCACCGCAGCGGTGGCGGCGGACATCCCGTGCATCACCACGGTGGCCGGCGCTGCCGCGGCGATCCAGGGGATCGAGGCGGTGATCCGTGGCCAGCTGCGGGTGGCGCCGTTACAGGTGCTGCAAGCCAGGATGCGGCCGGCGACCCAGCCCGCACCCGCGGACGTGGCGGCCGCGTCGGGCCCGGCGGCGTCCACGGACCCGCCAGGTGGCACCGGCGGGGCTCCGGCGAACGGCTCGCCTACCGGTGACGTCGACAACGGACCGGATCGGACCGACGGTGGCGAGGCGACCAAAGGCAGCATCGCGCACAACACCGTCGCGCACGACAGCCTGGCCCCGTCGCCACGATGACGGTCGCCGACGCCGCCTACCGCCGGATCGCGCTGCCCGCACTGTTCCGGCTGGGCGGTGGGGACGCCGAGACCGCGCACCGTCGCGCATTGGCCGCGCTGTCCGGGTTGGGCCGCCGGCCGCTCGCGCTGCGCGCGCTGAGCCGGTTACTGGCTGCGGATCGTGCCCCGCGCACGGTGTTCGGTCTGAGCTTCCCCTCGCCGGTCGGCTTGGCGGCCGGGATGGACAAGGACGGCGTGGCGCTGCGCGCCTGGGCCGCGCTCGGCTTCGGCTTCGTCGAGGCGGGCACGGTGACGGCGGTGCCCCAGCAGGGCAACCCCCGGCCGCGGCTGTTCCGGTTGCCCGCCTCGGGCGCCGTCATCAACCGCATGGGGTTCAACAACGCAGGGGCAGCCGCGCTCGCCCGCCGGCTGGCGCAGACCGGCCCGATCGGCGTTCCGCTGGGAGTCTCGCTGGGCAAGTCGAAGGTCACCGCGGTGGACCGGGCCGTGCCGGACTACCTGACGTCCCTGCGCGCGGTGCACCGGTACGCCGACTACATCGCCGTCAACGTCTCCTCGCCGAACACCCCAGGGCTCCGCGGGCTGCAGGACCGCGAACCACTGGCGGAACTCCTCGGCGCGCTGACCGTCGAGGCCGGGTCGCTGGCGTCGCTGACCCCTCCGCAGGTTCGTGGCGGCCGGCCGGTGCCAGTTTTGGTGAAGATCGCCCCCGACCTTTCGGACTCGGCCATCGCGGACGTACTCCAGGTCTGCGTGGACAACGGCGTCGCCGGACTGATCGCGGTGAACACCACGGTGGGCCGGGGTGGGCTGGCGATCGCCGACGCCGCGACCGCCGCGGAACTCGGTGGGCTGTCCGGAGCCCCGCTGCGCGCGCGGGCACTTCAGGTGGTGCGGTTCGTCACCGGTCGCACCGAGTTGCCGGTGATAGGCGTCGGCGGGATCGGCTCCGCAGCGGATGGGCTGGCCATGCTGGACGCGGGCGCCTCGCTGCTGCAGCTGTACACCGGGTTCATCTACCGCGGCCCCACCCTGCTGCGTTCCCTCAACCGCGCCGCTGCCTCGGGGGAACCTCAGCCCACCCCACCGGCGCCGATCAACCTCGGTGGTCCGGGTGACGTTTGCGATTACAGTCCCATCAGGCACAAATGGGCCACTTCGGTGAGCGCCGCTGAAGTTGATAAGTGCGACGTTGATGCGTGCGACGTTGATGAGCGTGATGGTGATGAGCGCGGGAGGGACCGGGGATGAGCAGAGAACCGTTCGGGGCGCGGCTGGTCGCCGCGATGGCCGCGCGGGGGCCGCTGTGCGTTGGCGTCGATCCGCATCCGGAGTTGCTGAGCGCCTGGGATCTGCCGCTGACGGTCGCCGGGATGGAGCGGTTCTCGATGACTGTCGTCGAGGCGCTGGCCGATCGGGTGGCGGTGCTGAAACCACAGTCGGCATTCTTCGAGGCCTTCGGTAGTGGCGGCGTCGCCGTGCTCGAAAAGGTGCTGGCGGCCGGTCGGCAGGCGGGGGCGCTGATGCTGCTGGACGCCAAGCGCGGCGATATCGGCTCGACCATGGGCGCCTACGCTGCCGCCTACCTCACCGATGGCTCGCCGCTAGCCGTCGACGCGCTCACCGTGTCGCCCTACCTCGGGTTCGGCTCGCTGCAGCCGGCGCTCGACGCGGCTTTGCGCTCGGGCCGGGGACTGTTCGTGCTGGCGCTGACCTCCAACCCGCAGGGCGCGCAAGTGCAGCGGGCCACCGGGCCGGCCGGCACCACCGTGGCGCAGCAGATGGCCGATGCCGCGGCCGACATCAACGCGGGCGCGGAGCCCCTCGGCTCGATCGGGCTGGTGGTGGGGACGACGGTGGGACGCACCGGGATCGACCTTCGCCGGGTCAACGGACCGCTACTGGCCCCGGGGCTGGGCGCCCAGGGCGGCACCACTGGCGACCTGCTGACCGTCTTCGGCGACGCACTGCCCGCGGTGTTGCCCACCAGCAGCCGCGAGATCCTGCGGTGCGGGCCGTCTCTGAGAGCGCTGCAGGATGCTGCGGCTCAAACCCTGGACATCATCCAGGCGGCGCTGGGCTCGCGGTCCTAGTATTCGGATAGCGGAGCGGAGTCGGCTGCGGAGGTACCTGGATGATGGCGGCACTCGGCGAATCGACACTCAGGACCTACCGGTACCTCCGGCTGACGGTGGTGGGGCTGGCACTGCTGCTGGGCATCTCGCTGATCCTGCAGATCGTCGGGCCAGCCGGTGCCCTGCTCGACTCGATCAGCGCGTACTACTACACGCCCGTCCGCAGCATCTTCGTCGGTGCGCTGATCGGCATCGGTGCCGCGCTGATCGCGATCACCGGCCGGCCGGGAGCCGAGAACTCGATGCTCAACGCCGTCGGGATGCTGGCCCCGCTGGTGGCACTGGTGCCCACTCCGGTGGCCGGGTCCTGCGGCATCTGCATTCCTGCCGAGTTCGTCCCGGGGGTGCAGAACAACGTGGCAGCGCTGCTGATCGTCGGGGTTTTCGGCCTGGCCGCCGCCGGGGTCACCGTCTGGCCGGCGGGCTGGTCTGCCCGGCTGGGCCTCGGACTGGCAATCCTCCTGTGGGCGGCGGTGGTGCTGTGGTTCCTGCTGTGGCGCAACAGTTTCCTGTCGCTGGCCCACTACGTCTGCGGCATCGGGCTGTTCTTGTTGATGGCCGCGGTGGCGTGGATCAACGCGCGCAGGGCGCCCGAGCACGTCGCGCCCCCGGTGTTCTCCGGACGAACCTTCGGCCGCATCTATCGAGTGGTCGCCGCGGTGATGGCGGTCGCCGTGGTGGTGGCTGTCGTCCTGCTGGTCCTGCAGCGTGCCGACACCGGGCTGCACGGGCCCTGGCTGTTCGTGGTCGAGGCAGTGCTGATCGTGGCATTCGCAGTGTTCTGGCTCGGCCAGACAGTGCAGTACTGGCGGGACGGGATCCCCGAGGGCGCCTGATGTCGGCACCTGGGCGATGGTGAGGCCGGCAGGTTGCCGCGCCTGATGCCGGCCCATGGGAGCCGGCGATACCAGCCGGTGGGTGGGACCGTCCCCGGCATCTCGGTACGCTGGGCGGTGACATGCACGCACCCGCTGGTCAACAAGGCCACCGCGGGGAGCGTCCGGTGCAGGGCGGATGCCCGAGTCCGGCCGCCGGAGTTTCACCATCCATTCGGCGCCGCGACCGTCGCGGAGCCGCACCCCGCACCAAGGAGTCGCTCATGTCGCAGACCACCCAGCCCGACAACCTCGCTGCTGCCGCCGCTGCGCTGACCGCAGAGCTGACTGCGGACCGCAACGGCGATCTGACCTACAAGGTCGCCGACCTGAACCTGGCAGCCTTCGGGCGCAAGGAGATCCAACTCGCCGAGCACGAGATGCCCGGCCTGATGTCGCTGCGCCGCGAGTACGCCGAGGTGCTCCCGCTCAAGGGGGCGCGGATCTCCGGGTCGCTGCACATGACCATCCAGACCGCGGTGCTCATCGAGACCCTGGTCGCCCTCGGCGCGCAGGTCCGCTGGGCGTCCTGCAACATCTTCTCCACCCAAGACGAGGCGGCTGCCGCGATCGCCGTCGGCCCCTACGGCACCCCCGAGGACCCGAAGGGTGTCCCGGTGTTTGCCTGGAAGGGGGAGAGCCTGCCGGAGTACTGGTGGTGCACCCTGCAGATGCTGCACTGGCCGGATGGCATGGGCCCGAACATGATCCTGGATGACGGCGGGGACGCCACCTTGCTGGTGCACAAGGGAGTGCAGTACGAGAAGGCAGGTGTCGTGCCGCCGTCCACCGACGAGGATTCCGATGAGTACCACGTCATCCTCGACGTGCTGCGCGCCTCGCTGGCCGCCGATCCGACCTACTGGAGCAGGACGTCAACGGCGATCAGGGGCGTCACCGAGGAGACCACCACCGGCGTTAACCGGCTTTACCATCTGGCCGCCGCCGGCGAGCTGCTGTTCCCGGCGATCAACGTCAACGACAGCGTCACCAAGAGCAAGTTCGACAACAAGTATGGCTGTCGGCACTCGCTGATCGACGGCATCAACCGGGCCACCGACGTGCTGATCGGCGGCAAGGTCGCGATGGTGGTCGGCTACGGCGACGTCGGCAAGGGCTGCGCGGAGTCGCTGCGCGGACAGGGCGCCAGGGTGATCATCGCCGAGGTCGACCCGATCTGCGCGCTGCAGGCGCTGATGGACGGCTACGAGGTGACCACCGTCGACGCTTCCATCGACCGCGCCGACATCGTGGTGACGGCCACCGGCAATATGAACATCATCTCCACCGACCACATGGAGCGGATGAAGCACCAGGCGATCCTGGGCAACATCGGTCACTTCGACAACGAGATCGACATGGCCGGGCTGGCCCGCCTGCCGGGCATCAGCAAGACCGAAATCAAGCCGCAGGTGCACGAGTGGCGGTTCCCCGACGGCCACACCCTCATCCTGCTGTCCGAGGGCCGCCTGCTGAACCTGGGCAATGCCACCGGCCACCCGTCGTTCGTGATGAGCACCTCGTTCTCCAACCAGGTGATCGCGCAGATCGAGCTGTTCAGCAAACCGGACACCTGGGACCGGGAGGTCTACCGGCTGCCGAAGGCACTGGACGAGAAGGTCGCCAAGATCCACGTCGAGGCGCTCGGCGGCGAGCTGACCAGGCTCACCAAGGAGCAGGCGGAGTACATCGGCGTAGACGTCGAGGGGCCGTACAAGCCGGAGCACTATCGGTACTGACCCGGCTTCCCCGGCAATTGCAGCTGCGCCGGCAGTACCGCGGGCTTAGCGAACGGCGAGCAGGTCGATGACGAAGATCAGCGTCTTGCCGCCGAGCCGGTGGCCGGAGCTGGCGGCACCGTAGGCCTGCTCCGGTGGGATCACCAGCTCCCGCCGACCGCCCACCTGCATACCGGGGATGCCGTCCTGCCAGCCCTTTATCAGCCCCGTCAGCGGGAACTCGATGGCCTCGCCGCGGTTCCAGGAGGAGTCGAACTCCGCCCCGGTGTCGAACTCGACACCGACGTAGTGCACCCGGACCCGGTCACCGGGGCGGGCGTGCTCACCGTGGCCAACGGTCAGGTCGCGGATCTGCAGCGTGTCGGGGGCGGGGCCGGTGGGGAAGTCGACATCGGGCTTGGTCGCTGGTGCACTCGCTGATGGATCGGTCATCGTGCCATCCAACACCGTGCGGGGCACTGTGCCGCGCGACACTGTGCCATCTGACACGGTGTCGTCGAACACGGTGTCGTCGAACACGGTGTCGTCGAACACAGTGCCATCAAACACAGTGCCATCGAACACAGTGCCATCCACTGTGCCGCGCGACACACTGTGCCGCCCAAATGCGCTGCGCCCGCGGGCGTCGCCCGGCCACCGTAAGGTGCTCGCCGTGGGCACACTGATCGTCATCGAGGGACTGGACGGCTCGGGAAAGAACACCCTGACCCGCCGGCTGACCGACCGCTGGACCGAGGCCGGCCGCAGCGTGGAGACGCTGTCCTTCCCGCGGTACGGCAAAGGGATTCACGCCGACCTGGTGCGAGATGCGCTGTACGGGCGGCTCGGCGATCTGACCGAGTCGGTGTACGGGCTGGGGCTGCTGTTCGCGCTGGACCGTCGGGACGCCGCCGAGCAGATTCGAGAGCTGCTGGCCGGCAACGACATCGTGCTGCTGGACAGGTACATCTCCTCCAACGCCGCCTACGGCGCGGCGCGACTGGGCGGGCCGGACGTGGACACCGGGTTTCCCGATTGGGTGCGCGCGTTGGAGATCGACCGGTTCGGCATTCCGCTGCCCGACCGGCAGATCCTGCTTGCCACCCCGACCGACGTTGCCGCGAGCAGGGCGCGCGGCCGGGCGGCCGAGCATGAGCATCGGGCTCTGGATATGTTCGAAGGCGACCACGGACTCCAGGGGCGCACCGATCGGATGTACCGGCTGCTGGCCGATACCGGGTTCCTATCCGGGTGGACCGTGCTGATCCCGGACGCGGACGGGGCGGTTGCGGTGCCGGACGCGCTGTTGGGCTGACGGCGTGCCGTTGAGCCGCGGCTACCGATCCGAGTCGGGGCGTCGGCTGGTCAGCCGGTTGCCGGTCCGAGCCGGGCGCGGCCGGCGGCGCGGTCCGCGGCGGCCGTCTGGTGCAGCGCCTGCGCCAGGCCCTCCCGCCGGATTCGCAGGTCGATGTACAGCAGCGCGATCACGGCGCCGGTCCAGGTTGTCGTCACTGCCGCCACCAGGGCCGAAACGCCCTGGGACACGAGCAGCGCCGTCAGCGGGCTCAACGAGCGGGATGCGGCGACGACCACCGAACCGACCACGATGTCGATGCCGGTGCCGATCACGATGCTGAGGGCCGTCACTCCGAAGATTCGGGCCCTGCTGCCCGCGGTCAGCCGGGCGGAGCGGCGCAGCGCTGTCGCCAGGCCCGCCCGCTCCATCACCGTGATGGGCGCGGCGACCGCGACGATGGTGAACACGATCACGCCGGGGACGATCAGCAGCGCGAGTCCCGCCGAGACCATAAACGCCACGCAGACCGAGACGAGCAGCAGCGAGGAGCCGCGCAACCTGTCCTGGACGGCCGCCGCGGTGGCCGGTCGGCCCAGAGCGTCCAGCCCCGCGTACGCCGCAGCCAGCCCGGACAGCAGGATCGCCCCGGTGATCGAGATGACCAGCCCAACCGCACCCGCCACCAGGTACGAAGTCGGCAGCGAGGTGGACTTGCCGGCTGCCAGGTCTTCCAACATGGCCGACAGCCAACTCCCCTCGGCGTAGCTGTGCAGGGTGCCCGCGCCGGCCAGGATGCCGAAGGTCGCCGCGCTGGACACCGCGGCCACCAGCACGGAGACCAACCCGAGGGTCGCCAGGTTGCGACGCATCACGCCGAATCCGGCACCGATCAGATCACCGACACCGAGCGGGCGCAGCGGAATCGGGCCCGGATCGGGCCGCGGATGTGGGGAGGGCGGGTACAGCGGGAGGGTCACCCATCAATGATCCCATGGCATCGATGGCCCCCGGCCGAGCCGCCGTCCGGTGGTGGGTCCGCCGCTGGTATCCGGCGGTGAGGTGGCCACCTGGTGGTTGTCCTGCGGCGATGCAGCCGCCAGGCGGGTCGGGATGACACCATGGGGGGATGAGAGCACGAGTGCTGGTCATCGACGATGACCCTGCCCTGGCCGAGATGTTGACCATCGTCCTGCGCGGGGAGGGGTTCGAGGCCGCGGTAGTGCGCGACGGAGCCAAGGCCCTTGAGGCATTCCGCGAGGTCAAACCGGACCTGATCCTGCTGGATCTGATGCTGCCCGGAATGTCCGGGCTGGACGTCTGCAAGGAGATCAGGGCGGAATCGGGCGTGCCGATCATCATGCTCACCGCCAAGACCGACACCGTCGACGTGGTGCTGGGGCTGGAATCCGGCGCCGACGACTATGTGATGAAGCCGTTCAAGCCCAAGGAGTTGACAGCCCGCGTGCGCGCTCGGCTGCGCCGCGGCGACGTCGGCTCCGCCGAGCGGCTCCGGGTCGCGGATGTGGAGATCGACGTGCCCGGCCACCAGGTGACGCGTGAGGGCGAGCCGATCTCGCTCACCCCGCTGGAGTTCGACCTGCTGGTGGCCCTGGCCCGCAAACCCCGCCAGGTGTTCACCAGGGAAGTGCTGCTGGAGCAGGTCTGGGGGTACCGGCACGCCGCGGACACCCGGCTGGTCAATGTGCATGTGCAGCGACTGCGGTCCAAGGTCGAGAAGGACCCGGAGCGACCTGAGGTCGTGGTGACCGTCCGCGGCGTCGGGTACAAGGCTGGGGTGTCGTGAGGTGACGAGCGGCCCGGACATCGGGCCCGATCGCAAGGAGCACGACCGGGTTGTCCCCGGCGACGGCGTGGTCGGGACGACCCACGCGGACCTAGCAGCGCCGAGCGCGCGATCGTCGAGCGAGCAGTCGCTGCGCGCCCAGAGCGCCCCGGACGGATCGTCACCCGCCCGGGCGCGCACGCGGCGCCCGGCCGCGCCCGCCGGCCGCGCCTCGTGGTGGGAGCGCAAGATGGCCGGACGGGTCTCGGTCTGGACCCGCTCGTTGCGCCTTCGGGTGGTGGTGATGACGCTGGTGCTGTCCGCCGTGGTGATGGTGGGTGTCGGGCTGCTGTTGCAGCGGACCATCACCGACGGACTGCTGGAGAACAAGCAGAACGCGGCGATCAGGGAGATCGACACTGCCAGGATCACCGCTGAACAGAGCCTGGCCGGCGCCGACGCGGACCCGACCACGCTGCGCAGCCAACTCGCCCTGGCGCTGCAGGAGTTGGGCAACCCCGCCCGGGCTGCCGACACCGCCGCCCAGGGGTCCACCGCGGGAGTGTTCGATCCGGTGATTGCGGCAATCCGCACCGGGACCGCCGCCGGGCTGTCCGCCGGGCCAATCGCGGATGTCCCGGCAGATCTGCGGGTACGGGTCGCGGCGGGCTACGTGGGGTGGAAGTACACCACCGTCATCAAAGACTCAGTTGCGGTCCCCGCGCTGGTGGTTGGCGCGCCGGCGACCACCCGAACCGACACCTTCGGGGTCTACCTGATATTCCTGCTGACAACAGAGCAGAAGACTGTCGCGGTGATCCAGCAGCGGCTGCTGCTCGGCGGCGCAGTGCTGGCCATCGCGCTGGCGCTTATCGCGATGTTGGTGGCGTCCCAGGTGGTGCGCCCGGTGCGGCGGGCCTCAGCGGTCGCCGAACGGCTGGCCGCCGGAGACCTCGCCGAGCGGATGCCGGTTCGGGGCGCCACCGAGCTGACCACGCTGGCTCGTTCGTTCAACGGAATGGCCGATGCGATCCGTGCGCAGATCCGCCAGTTGGAGGAGTTCGGCACGCTGCAGCGGCGCTTCACCTCCGATGTGTCCCATGAGTTACGCACCCCGGTGACCACTGTTCGGATGGCCGCCGACGTACTACATGCGGGGCGCGCCGACTTCCCGCCGCATCTGGCCCGCGCCACCGAGCTGCTGGTGGCCGAGCTGGACCGGTTCGAGGTGCTGCTCGCCGACCTGCTGGAGATCTCCCGGCACGATGCCGGAATGGCCGAGTTGAACGCCGAACCGGTGGACGTCAGGTCCCATGTGCTGTCCAGCGTTGCCGCAGCCGGTCCGATCGCTGAGCTGGCGGGCGTGCGTATCGTGGTGCGCTTGCCGAGCGACCCGGTGGTGTGCGAGGTCGACGCCAGGAGACTGGAACGGATCCTGCGCAACCTGCTGAACAATGCAGTTGACCACGCCGAAGGACGGCCGGTCGAGGTGGAATTGGCGGCCGACGACGACGCCGCGGCGATCACCGTCACCGACCACGGAGTCGGACTGCGGCCCGGGGAGGCCGGGCTGGTGTTCAACCGCTTCTGGCGGGCCGACCCGTCACGCCAGCGGCACACCGGAGGGACCGGTTTGGGGTTGGCTATCTCGCTGGAGGACGCCAGGTTGCACGGCGGCTGGCTGCAGGCGGCCGGCGCGCCGGGACAGGGGGCACGATTCCGCCTCACGCTGCCCCGTCAACATTCCCACGTGTTGTCGTCCTCGCCGCTGCCGCTGCGCGAGGATGAGGACGAGGTCGATGACGGGGTAGCCGCCCAGCCGACCGTCATCGTGCACCCGAGAAGGGGGGAGCGATGAGGGGCAGCACCCGGGCCGGACGGCGCCGCTGGCTCGCCGGGTGCGCGGCATTGCTGGCCGCCGCGCTGCTGGCGGCAGGCTGCACCGGCATTCCCACCGACAGCCAGGTCCAGGACGTGACCAAGGTTGCCGACCAGGCCAACCAGGCGGCACCGCTGGCCCCCGACGACGGCCAACTGCCCGAGCAGATCGTCCGCGGCTTCATCGCCGCCAGCTCCAGGACCGACGACTCACCGGGCAGCAGCTTTTCCGCGGCCAGGCAGTTCCTGACGAGCCCCGCGCGGATGGGCTGGCAGATCGATTCGGCGGCCACTCCGGTGGTGATCCTGGCCGACGGGTTCACCACTTCGGTCGACCCCGACCAACCCGCGCAGGTGACGGTCAAGGGCACCGAGGTGGGCAGTCTGGACCCGGACCACGCGTTCCATGCCGGGACGCCAACTCCCTACACCGTGACATTGCACCTGGCCAAGGAAGCCGGTCAGTGGCGCATCACCGATCCGCCCGACTCGCTGATCATCGCGCAGAGTGACTTCGGCCGGGCGTTCCGGCCGCGGACGGTGTACTTCCTGGATTCGACCGGCACCGTGGTGGTGCCGGACGTGCGATACGTGGTGGACGGCTCCAGCCCGGTGAACCGGGCCGGCCGGCTCATCGCACTGCTACTGCACGGCCCGAGCACGCTGCTTCAGGGTGCGGCCAGGACCCAACTCGGTCCCCACGCGAGCATGCAGAAGAACGTCTCGGTCGACGCGCAGGGCGTTGTCCACGTCGACCTGACCGGCGTGGACCTTTCCGGAGTTGGCGCTCGCCGGGCGCTGGCCGCCCAGATCGTCTGGACGCTGGACCCGGATGCTTCGCAGATCGCGATCACCGTCAACGGCGATGACCTCGACCCGGCACAGCCAGTCTGGTCGCTCAGCAATGTCCAGTCTTTCGGCCCGGATCAGGTCCCCGGCAGCGGACCGGCCGTGTCCGACGCCTACTACATCGACCCGGGGGGGGCGATCTTGCGTTTGTCCGACTCGACGACGATGTACGGCAGGGTCGGTACCGGGTCGGTGCGGGTGCGCTCGGCCGCATTGTCCGCCGCCACCGGGGCGCTGGCCGCGGTGACCGATGACGTCGCGGACGGCGGTGAGCAACTGCTGGTGGGCCGGCCGTTCGACCATGTACTCGCGGTGCAGGCGCTGGCCGCCGACACGCTCACCCTGCCCAGTTTCGCCCGGTCAGGTGACGAGGTGTGGACGGTGCAGAACGGCGCCACCAAGCCGGAGATCTATCGAGTGTCGGCAACTGGACCGGCCACCAGGAGCCGAGTCGCCGCGCCGGGCCTGACGGACAAGGGCGAAGTGACGGCGCTCGCGCTGTCACCGGACGGGGTGCGGGTGGCGGTTATTGCCGGGCAGAAGCTGTACATCGGCGTCATCACGACCACTGACGCAGTCGGCACCGTGCCCAGCAGCCAGCCGCCCCCGACCGGCCAGCCGGAGGCCGCCCCTGGCCTGGCGGTGACCGGTCTCACGCTGCTGCGCGGCGACCTGGCCGGAGTCGCTGCGGTGACCTTCGCCAGTTCGACGCAGCTGCTGGTGGCGGCGGACAGCAGCCGGACCAACTGGCGGACGGTTTTCCAGGTGTCCATCGACGGGCAGAGCGTGCAGCCGCTGACCATTTCGGGGATCTTCGGCGATGTTGACGCCATCGCGGCGTCCGGTAGCGGCGAGCCGATGCTGATCTCCTTCGGGCAGAAAATCTGGGAGCTGGACGGCACCATCTTCAGCGGGACATGGCACTCTCCCGTGCCGGGTGCGCAGCTGTGGCTGGCGGGTTCCGATCCGTTCTATCCGAGCTGAGCAGCGCAGCATCGGGCGCCCGTGCTCGCCACATCCGGTGCTGGCCAGATTCGGTGTTCTCCCGTTCGGTATTGTCCCCATTTGGCGCCGGCAGCCCCAATTCGCCGACCGCACCGGCACACTGGGGCCGGGGGTGCTGTGCTGATGGGTCTGCTGCACACCGCGCTGGACTTGGTGCTGCCCAGGACGTGCCCTGGGTGTCACGCGCCGGAACCGTGGTGCGCCACCTGCGCAGCCACGCTGGCCGGCCGGCCGCGGGCGATCGCGCTGCCCGAGTCGGCGCTGGACCTCTTCGCCGACCTCGACCTGCCCGAGCTGCCCGCTGTCCATGCACTGAGCCGCTACGCCGGCCCGGTGCGGGCGGCGGTGCTGGCCGGCAAGGAACGTGGTCGCCGCGACCTACCGGGAAGACTCGGTGTGGCGCTGGGTTGCGGCATCGCACGTCTGCAGGACCTGTCACTGGTGCCGGGCGATGTGTGGTTGGTTCCCGCCCCCAGCCGGCGCCGTGCCTCCCGGGCCCGAGGCGGCGACCCGGTGCTGGCGATGGCTCGCTCGGCCGCGGCCACCCTCGCCCGGTCCGGCCGGTCGGCCGGCGTCGCGCCCTGCCTGTCGGTGAGCGGCAGAGCGGTCGACTCCGTCGGCCTTGACGCGCCGGCCAGGGTGGCCAACCTGGCCGGGCGGATCCGGCTGGTCAACGCCGGCAGGCCGCCGCTCGGGGCGTCGGTCGTGCTGCTGGACGACGTACTGACCAGCGGGGCGACAGCGGCGGCATCGCTCCATGCGCTCGGGGATGGGCAGATCGACGTCCGCGCCGTGCTGGTTCTGGCCTCGGTGCCGCCGTTCCGCTCTGCACGCTGAGTCCTGCTCGCTGAGTCCTGCTCGCTGAGCACTGCACGTCGGAACGCTGCACGTCCGACCGCGGCACGCCGAGGGTGGGCGTGATGGTGTGAGGTCCGTCCCCCGTCATCGGTCAGCTGCGTCGGCTCCGTCGCCAGCAGGGGAATTTCGCC
>CAJDUM010000039.1_pt1 | contig 51288 bp, 48 predicted proteins | sample 7390781 | NCBI WGS metagenome assembly CAJDUM01 (sample SAMEA7055661, study PRJEB34461) | soil metagenome | biome: terrestrial ecosystem; feature: Peninsula; material: soil | place: Antarctica | collected 2016 | reverse complement strand
TGCCGATCCGCTCGGTGGGACGGCGGTGGACGGCTCCATCGCCGAGGCGCTGCGCCGGCGCCAGGGCAGCGGTGGACGTCTCCCCGACTCGGTGGCCGACTCGATGGGCCAGCAGCTCGGCATAGACACCTCGGCCCTGCGGGTGCACGCCGATCCGGAGGCCGGCTCGATCGCCCGGTCGGTGCAGGCGGACGCGTTCACCTACGGGAACGACATCTACTTCGCCCCGGGCCGCTACCAGCCCTCGTCCGGGGCAGGACAGCACGTGCTCGCCCACGAACTGAGCCATGTTGCGGCGCAGCGGTAGCGCCGGCCCGCTGACCGTCGGCCGGGCCGATGATGCGACCGAGGTCGCGGCCGACCGCAGCGCCGACCGAGTGGTCAGCGCGCTGCGCCGCAGCCTGAATCCCGAACCTGTTGGCGCAGCTCCGGATTGGTCTCCTGCCATCGACCCGTCCGAGATTCAGATCCGCCGCTGGCCTGGAGCAAGAAGGACAAGAAGGACGAGCAGAGCGAGGCGACGGCTGAGCGGCCCACCAAGAAGGACTTCGCCGGCGCCGTCACGAAAGACGCGCCGACCAGTCCGGCCGAGGCCCGCACCCGCACGGAGAGCCTGCGCACCCTGCTCGGCACCATGTCCACAGATGAGCGAGCCAAGGTGGCCGCGGACAAGAAGTTGATGAAGCTGGGGCGCACCTATGTTGGCGACAAGGAGTACTTCTCGCTGCTCGCGGCGGTGGGGACCTACAACCTTCCCAGTAAAAAGGCCAGGAAGTCCGGCGGCGCCCCCGTTCACATGGACGGGCGGGAGGCCGACGGATTCATCCGCAAGAACATGGGCGCCATCGGGCACTTGAAGCCGTTCATCGACACCGCCGTGGACGCCGGCAAGCAGGCCGAGGGATACGTCGCTGTGCTGGACAGCAAGCAGTGGGACTCGGTCTACGAGACGCAGTTCGATGATGAGAAGGTCGGCAGTGACGACGAGTTGACCACGAACGCCTACATCGCGAACGAGAACGTCGACCGCCCCGCCATGATCCATCAGGACCGCGGTACCCGGAGCACCGCGATCCACGAAAGCATGCATCGGTATTCCGATCTCGCCGTGCTGAACGCCTACGGGTTCCGGCTGAACGAAGGCATCACCGAGTACTTCACCCGGCTGATCACCGACAAGGACGGAAATCCCGTCGGCGGGAGACCGTCCAACAGGGACAACTACCAGTCGAACTGGGAGTTCGTCTGCGCGATGCTGACCATGCTGGGGACGAACGCTGTCGCCCAGCAGACCACACTCGCCGAGACCTACTTCGCCGGCAAGACCGATCTGTTCAAGACAAACTTCGAATCGGGATGCAAGGCGGGCGGATTGGATGACCTCGTTACGGCAGACCGGTGGACCGATTTCGTCGCCGCCGCCAAGGGCGGCAAGTGGTCCGACGCGGTGGCCAAATTTCCTCCCCCGCCGGCCAAGGTCGCCTCTCCCAAGAAAAAGGCGAAGAAGAAGTCAACGAAGAAGTCCGCCATCACCCCGACCACCGACGACGAACAGGTTCCGGTGTAGGAATGCCTGGAACCACCATGGATAAGGATGCTCACGAATGAAGTTCCGCCGGAAAGAACGCGAGCGCGCCGAGGCGCTACTGCGGGCCAGCGGGCAGATGGACGGCGCCCACGAGGTACCGCCGGAACCGGACGCCGCCTCGCTCGGCGCGAAGGGCGGTATCGCCTACGCCTGGGACGGAAACTCCATGCGGGCGTCGGTGTATGCCTTTCGCAGCTACCCGGATGCTCGCGCGGTTGAGGACGATGTGCGCGGGCGGCCGGACGGGGCACAGCATGCTGTTGCGACGGTGAACGGCGCGCTGCTGCTCTGGGCCACCGCCGACGTCGACGACCAGCCGGCACTGGCGTCACTGAAAGAACTCCTCTCGGGATTCGCCGGACGTGAATAGGCCGCGGGAGCGGCAGGAGTAAGGAATGGGCCCATGCTGATCCGGGACGTCCGCCCTTGGGGCGGGCAGCGAAGCGATGTCGAGTTGTCCGGCGGCCGGATCGTGGCCGTCCGACCGCATGATTCGTCCGCAGCGTCGCAGGGCGACGTGCTGCAGGGCGAGGTGCTGCACGGCCGTGGACGATTGCTCTTGCCGTCATTCAGCGATGTTCACGTCCATCTGGATTCCACCCGGATCGGTCTGCCGTTCCGGCCGCACACCGGAGCCCCTGGGGTCTGGGCGATGATGCTGAACGATCGGCAGAATTGGCGGACCGCCGAGGTCCCGCTGGCGCAGCGGGTTGCCGGCACGTTGGAGCGGATGATCGCCCATGGAACCACCAGGGTGCGCTCCTACGCGCAGGTCGACGTGGACTGCAAACTGGACAGGCTCGAGGCGGTGCTCGCGGCAAAGGAGACGTTCGCCGGCCGGGCCGATGTTCAGGTGATCGCCTTCCCGCAGGCCGGGATCCTGCGGGAGAAGGGGACCGTCGAGTACCTGGAGGCTGCGCTGCGGGCGGGCGCCGAGGTGATCGGCGGGATCGACCCTTGCCTGCTGGACGGTGATCCCAAGGGGCACTTGGACATCGTGTTCGATCTGGCGCAGCGATACCAGGTGCAGGTGGATATCCACCTGCACGAGCCCGGACACCTCGGAGTGTTCTCCACGGACCTGGTGCTCGAACGTACCAGGGCACTGGGCATGCAGGGCAGGGTGACGATGTCTCACGCCTATCAGCTCGGATCGGTGTCGGAGTCGGTAAGCCGCCGCATCATCGACGACTTCGCCGAATTGGACATCGCGATGGCCACCGTCGCTCCGCCCGATCGTGGGCAGCTCTCCCTGGTCGACCTGACCACCTCGGGTGTCCGGGTCGGTCTGGGCGAGGATGGACAACGGGACTACTGGAGCCCGTACGGCAACTGCGACATGCTTGACCGCACCTGGCAGCTGGCCTTCACCAACGGCTTTCGCCGGGACGATCTGATCGAGATGTCGCTTGCGGTGGCCACCATCGGCGGCGCGTCGATCATGAGCCACGACGTGCCGCGACTGACTGGGATCGCCGATCGACCGGGCATCGCATTGGGCGACCGGGCCGACCTGGTGCTGGTTGACGGCCAGACCCCGACGAGCGCCGTGATGGACCGCGGTGTGGACCGGACGGTCTTGCACGACGGGGTGGTGGTGGCCGACCAGCTTGCCGTGGTTGGCACCAGCTGATCTGCCACGACGGCGAGGAGCCCGTCGATGCTGCCCGCCACCGGGTGGGGACCGGTGGTTGTGTGAGGGCGCGCGGCGGGAGTTGTATATGGTCGGCGCCCTGCTCATCGGGTTCTCAGTCGGTGCGGCGACGCCGGTGAGAGGGCTGTCGCCTGGAGCGGTGGCGCGGCGACGCTGTGACCCATGGCAGTAACAAGAGGGCACTGTCGGCTGCCCTGTGTATCGTCGCGCGGATGAACGCTCCCGCGGTGATCGCTGAGGACCTGGTGAAGTCCTTCGGCCGCAACGTCCGCGCTCTCGACGGCGTGTCCCTGCAGGTCCAGGCTGGAACCGTGCTGGGCTTGCTGGGTCCGAACGGCGCCGGCAAGACCACAGCGGTGAACATCCTGACGACGCTGTTGCGCCCCGACTCCGGGCACGCCGAAGTTGCCGGCATCGACGTGGTTCGCCACCCGGGCGCTGTGCGCCGCTGCATCGGCCTGGCCGGGCAGTATCCCGCCGTCGACGAAAATCTCACCGGGGTGGAGAACCTCACGCTGGTCGGACGGCTGAACCACCTGCCAACTACCCGAGCGAAGGCACGGGCCGCGGAGTTGCTCGATAACTTCGGGCTCACCGACGCCGGCGGGAGGCTGGCCAAGACCTACTCCGGCGGCATGCGCCGACGGCTCGATCTAGCGGCGGCGCTGGTGGCGAATCCGCCGGTGCTGTTCCTGGACGAGCCGACGACAGGACTCGACCCACGCAGCCGCATCGACTTGTGGGAGGTGATCGAGAACCTGGTCCGTCAGGGCACCACCGTGCTGCTGACCACGCAGTACCTCGAAGAGGCCGACCGGCTGGCCGACCGGATCTCGGTCGTCGACCACGGTCGGGTGATCGCCGAAGGCACATCAGCCGAGCTCAAGGCCCGGATGGGGAGCACGCTTGTCGAAGTGCGCCTGGACGACGCACAGCAGGCACATCGGGTCGCCGAGCTGCTTGCCGGCGTCGGCAACGACCGAATCAGCATCGAGGGCGATGTGGTACGGGTCCCTGCCCGCAACGGGACGGCGGTGCTGACGGAGGTGGTGCGCCGCCTCGACGGGCACGGCGTCTCCCCTCGAGGCCTGCAACTGCGCGAGCCGAGCCTGGATGACGTCTTCCTATCCCTCACTGGCCGACCCGCGCACGACGTCGATGGCCCACTCGATCCCGGCCAGGCCGAGACCGCCGAGATGGTCGAGACAGCCGGTGAACAGATGGGGAGCTCCCGATGACGACAACCTCCGCAGACAGATCAGTTGCGCGGATGGGCTTCGCCGCTGGTGAAGGTTTGGGCTGGGCCGTTCGCGACACTGCGGCGATGGCCGGGCGCAACCTTCGCCGGCTGCTGCGCCAACCCGAGCAGATCATGTTCAACCTGGTCTCACCGATCATGTTCACGCTGCTGTTCCGCTTCGTGTTCGGCGGTGCGATCGGCGGTCTGCAAGGCCTGAACTACGTCAACTACCTGATTCCCGGGATCGCCGTGCAGACCGTGCTGTTCAGTGCCGGCGTCACCGGTTTCGCGCTGGCCGACGATATGCAAAAGGGGTTCATCAACCGGTTGCGCTCGCTGCCCATGGCGCGCAGCGCGGTGTTCGGGGGTCGGGTCGCGGCCGACACGCTGAACAACGCCCTGGGCCTGATGGTTCTGCTGGCCACCGGGTACGCGGTAGGTTTCCGTCCCGCGAACGCATTCGGCCTGGTACTCGCGGCACTGCTGCTGTTGCTGTTCGCGCTCGCGGTCAGCCTCGGTTACGCGCTGATCGGCCTGATGGTGCGCAGCGCCGAGGCGGTGAACGCAGCCACCTTCCCTATCATCTTCCCCTTGACGTTCGCGTCGTCCGCGTTCGTCCCGGTACAAACCATGCCGAGCTGGTTGCAGGGCTTCGCCACTCACCAGCCAGTCAGCGTGGTCATCAATGCGGCACGGTCGCTGATCCTGGGAGACACCGCGACGCCGCAACAGCGCGAGCTGCTGCTGGGCGGGTCGTCGAGCGGATCACTGGTGCTGCAGTCGCTGGCCTGGACCATTGGGATCGGGATCGTCTTCGGCGTTCTCTGCACCCGCAAGTACCGGAACCTGACGCACTGACGGTCAGGGCAACGAGAGTTGGATCCTGGCCCGGGTCGGTTCGCCGGTGAGGTTGTTCGCGACCAGCAGCGTGTAGTCGCCGGCGGGCAGCGGCCCTATTGTCTCGTGGCCGCACAACCTGAGTCGGTCGGACACTGGCCGCCCGGCGAAGTCGAACAGCCGCAGCGCTGCCTGGCCGAGTTCCGGCCGCGCCGAAGCGTCAGGGCAGCCCTGCGCATGCACCAGGGCGACGGTGCCCTGGCGGTCCAGCCTGACCTGGAAGGCTTGCTGCCCAGCGGGCGGGAGGGTTACGTCGATCAGCCCGCTGGACGGAAGGCTGGGCGCGCCGGCGATCGCTCCCGGCAGCAACGCCGGCCAGTGCTCGGCCACCGATCGCGGGAGCCTGGTCCGCGCCGCAGGAACCGCCATGGTGACGTGGTCCGTGACGAAGCCCGGATCGCCGATCAGCCCCATGTCGAACACACAGGCCGCGCGATCCTGCGCCTGGGTGAGCCCGGCGGCTCCGCACGCGGCGTCGGCGGCGGCAACCGCGCCAGGGTCCAGGGTCGGTTGGATCCGCGGGAATCCCGCGGTCGGTTCCACCGCCGACGGGAACAGCAACTCCCCGGCCTGCGCCGCCCACGACACCATCGCACCGTTCCCGTCAGCAGCCGATCCGTCGCGCCCGACCAGGTCCGCGTCGCTGCCCCGCTGGCCCGAGCCGAACAGCCCCCTTGCCGCCGGATCCGGCGGCAAGGTGGCCACCACCGTCATCCCGAGAGCCGGATTGGCGCTCATCACCACGGTCCCCCCATCGGGCCAGGCCACCGCGGCCCTGACCACCCCGTCTGCGGTACGCCGCCACAGCCCGACGGCAACGTTGTCGATGTAGCTGAGCTGCTGGAATGCGTCGTTGCTGGGCGCCTGCACGCCGTCCACAGTCAGGTCGCCGGCCATCGTCAGCACGATGCGATGCGCCAGCGCGCCGATGGCGACCGCGGTGACCAGGGAGACGTCCTCCCGGTGTGCCATCGGCTCCAGTTGCAGCTGGATCCGATGCGCCGCATCGCCGCCCCGCGCGATGAACTGGCCGGTGGTCTGGCTGCTGTACCGCACGCCGCCCGCGGTGATCAGGTGCGGGTCGCCGCCGGCGGCCCCGGCGAACGGCAGCCGCCGGGTGCCTTCGTCCAGCAGCGCGGCCAGGTCGACACCGCTCTGCTCGATCACTGTTGCCATGTCCGGCGCCGGTTCGGGCGCCGCTGCCGGCGTCCCGTCCGATGCGAACTGGCCGAGCAGGGTGCCGTCCGGCTGAAACACCAGGCGCGGTGAGGTGCCGGCGGTGGTCACCACCAGGTGCCCGACCGCGTCGATGCCGACACACGCTTTCGCCGGGGTGCAGCCGACCATGGACCCGTCGGCGCCGAACCACCGGTAGCCGTCGGCGGCGGAGGTGGCGTACTCGCCCGGCGTCGGCCCCTGCCACAGCGTCCGGCCGCCAACTCCGATGGTGACGCCCGGGCCGCCGGGCTCGCCGGACAGCCCCGGCAGCATGGCGGCCTCGGGAACTGTCGAAGCGGGGGCCTGTGTCGACGTTGCGCTACCGGCGGTGGACCGGCTGGGGTCCGGCGGGATGAGACCGGTCGCCGGCCCAGCTGACGCCCGCCCGCTTTGCCCCGTCGCCACCGCGGAGTCCGAAATCGCTGCGCCCGTCGAGCCCGCTGTACACCCGGCCGCCAGCATCGCGGCAGCAGCCAGCGCAGCCAACACCGCCGGCAGCGGCCGAGCCGATCGAACGCGGGTCATAGTTGGCGATTGTCCCCTGCGCCGCCATCGATTGCTCCTCCATCCCCTTCACCAGCACCAGTGGCCTGCGCGATCGAGCGCGGGTCCTGGCGAGCGACTGTCCGCGCTACTGCAGCACCAGCAAGGAATACCGCGCACCTTGCCTTTGTTACTGGTCAGTAATAACCTGGACTTACTGACCAGTAACTTACCGACCAGCCCCACCGGCTCCACGCGTACCAGGGGCCGTTCGCCTGCGATTCCCGGAGGAACGTCATGAGCCACTACCGCAGCAACGTGCGTGACCTGGAGTTCAACCTGTTCGAGGTGTTCGGCGCGGACGCCTACTTGGGCAGCGGCCCGGCCGCCCAGATGGACGCTGACACCGCCAGGGAAGTGCTGCACGAGTTGGCCACGGTTGCCGAAGGCCCGATCGCCGCGTCCTTCGTGGACGCCGACCGCAATCCGCCGGTATTCGACCCCGCCACCTTCACCGCGCCGTTGCCCGAGTCGTTCAAGAAGTCCTACCGGGCGCTGGTCGACGGGCAGTGGTGGCGCCTGGAGCTGCCTACCGACCTGGGCGGCTTCGGCGCCACCCCATCGCTGCGCTGGGCCGGATCCGAACTGCTGCTCGGCGCAAACCCCGCACTGTTCATGTACTCCGGCGGACCGAACTTCGCCTCCGTCATCCACCGCAACGGCACCCCTGAGCAGCAGGAGATGGCCAAGACCATCATCGCCAAGGGCTGGGGGGCCACCATGGTGCTCACCGAGCCAGACGCAGGTAGCGACGTCGGCGCCGGCCGGACCCGGGCGATCCGCCAACCCGACGGAAGCTGGCATCTGGAGGGCGTCAAGCGGTTCATCACCTCGGCCGAGCACGACCTGACCGACAACATCATTCATCTGGTGCTGGCCCGCCCGGAGGGCCCAGGCATCGAAAACCGGCCCGGCACCAAGGGTCTGAGCCTGTTCATCGTCCCCAAGTACCTGTTCGACACCAAGACCGGCGAGCTCGGCGAGCGAAACGGCGCGTTCGTCACCGGCGTCGAGCACAAGATGGGGCTGAAGGTCTCCAACACCTGCGAGCTGAGCTTCGGCCTGAACGGCGTCCCCGCCGTCGGCTACCTGCTTGGCGACCGGCATGACGGCATTGCGCAGATGTTCCAGGTGATCGAATACGCGCGGATGATGGTAGGCACCAAGGCGATCGCCACGCTGTCCACCGGGTACTTGAACGCGCTGGAGTACGCCAAGCAGCGGGTGCAAGGCGCCGATCTGACCCGCGCGACGGACAAGAGCGCGCCGCGGGTCAGCATCATCCACCACCCCGACGTGCGGCGGATCCTGATGAAGCAGAAGGCCTATGCCGAGGGGCTGCGCGCGGTGTACCTGTACACCGCGTCCTGGCAGGACGCGATCTCCGCGGATGCCGGGGATGTCGAACTTGCCCGCAAGGTCAACGATCTGCTGCTGCCGATCGTCAAGGGGGTCGGCAGCGAGCGGGCGTATGAGAACCTGGCGCTGTCGCTGCAGACCTTCGGTGGCTCCGGCTACACCCAGGACTACCCCATCGAGCAGTACATCCGCGATGCCAAGATCGATACCCTGTACGAGGGCACCACCGCGATCCAGGCCCAGGATTTCTTCTTCCGCAAGATCGTCAAGGACGGCGGCGCCGCACTGGGCGCGATTGCCACCGAGATCTCCGAATTCCTCGGCGCGGCAGGCACTACGACCGGCGATGCCGAGACTGCCGACGGCAGGCAGAAGGAGGAGCTCGCGCTGCTGGCCACCGCACTGGAGCAGGTGCAGCAGATGGTCGGCCGGTTGGTCGGCTACGCCATGGCATCGCAGCAGGAACCGGCCAGCATCTACCGGGTCGGCGAGCACGCGGTGTCGCTGCTGATGAGCACCGGCGATCTGCTCATCGGTTACCTGCTGCTGCGTCAGGCTCAGGTCGCGCAGGCGGCGCTGGACCGCGGCGCGCTGGTCAAGGACGTCGACTTCTACACCGGAAAGCTGGCGGTGGCCCGCTGGTTCGCCCGGAACGTACTGCCCGAGCTCACCGCGCGCCGCGCCGTGATCGAGGCCGCCGACACCTCGCTGATGGAGGTTCCGGAGGCGGCCTTCTGACCGCGCCTGTCGGCGTGAGCCCACAGCTCCCTGGCAGGCCCGCCATGCCGCTGATGTCGCTGAACGGTTACGTTCGAGTGATGAGCCTGCGCGCATACCGGAATGCCCCGACGCTGGTCGCGTCGCCATGAAGACCGCGATGGTGACTGGTGCCACCGCCGGGATCGGCGCCGCGTTCGCCCGCCTGCTGGCGACGGACGGCTACCACCTGGTGCTGGTCGCGCGCGACGAACACCGGTTGGCCGAGCGAAAGGCCGCGCTGCTTTCGCTCGGTGCGCCGGACGTACAAACAATCACGGCCGACCTGACCGACGCCGATCAGCGGGCGCCGGTGATCGACCGGCTCGCCGATGGTGCGAGGCCTGTCGATCTGCTGGTCAACAACGCGGGAAAGGGCTTGGGCAAGGGGTTCGTTGCCGCCACCGAAGCGGAGCTGCTCGACCAACTGGAGCTCAACGTCACCGCCGTCATGCTGCTGACCCACGCGGTGCTTCCCGGGATGACGGCGCGCGGGCACGGCGGCATCATCAATGTGGCGTCGGTGGCCGGTCTGGTCCCTGGACGGGGCTCGACCTACTCGGCATCCAAGGCCTGGGTGATCTCCTTCACCGAGGGCCTGGCGACGAGTTTGCGCGGCACCGGTGTTCGAGCGCAGGCGCTGTGCCCCGGGTTCGTGCGCACCGAGTTCCACGACAGGGCCGGCATCGACATGTCGGACAAGCCGAAGCTGGTGTACGTCAACGTCGATGACCTGGTCGCGACCTCGCTGGCCGACTTGCGCAGCAACCGAGTGCTGTCGATCCCGTCGCTGCGCTACAAGGTCGCCACCACTGCTGCCCGATTGGCGCCGCGGGCGCTGGTCCGCCGGGTGGCCGCCACGGTGGATCGGAAGCCGCGGACCTGACGCCTGCCGATCGGCCGGCGTGGGCGGTCAGCCGGCCAGAATCTCAATCGGTCAGCAGCCGTCGCGGGCGGTCCGTCGACCAGCTGCTCCAACCGCTCAGCCGGCCAAGTGCTCCGTGAGCGCCGCAAGGAACGCGTCGGGATCTTCGATGTGCGGGGAGTGGCCGACCCTGGGGATCACCACCTCGCGGTAGCGTCCGCCGCCCTTTAGATAGGCGTCCAGCACGGAGCGGGTCTGACCGACCATCGGCTGCGGCGGCGCGACGTCGGTGCCTGGATATCCCGGGACGACTCCGAGGGCACCAAGCTGCGCCAGGTCGAATGATGAAGTGTCGGAAACGATCTGGTCCAACTCGCCCCGCACCCACAGAATGGGCGGCTTGGGATCGATGTCGGCCAGGTCGGACAGGTCCAGGTAGGTCGGAGACATGGTGTTCAGCACGCCGTGTGCGCCGGGCGCTATGCCGGGCCAGGTCTGCGACGGCTCCGAGTCACCGGGGTAGTTGTCAGGGCCGACCGCGGTGGACAGCATCGACGCGACGAACGACTCCTCGTCGGCCCCGTCCCAGCCGGGCGCGACGTAAAAGGACCACAGCACCGAGCGCGGTGAACTCGCGGAGTTGTCGGAGGTGTCCCCATCGAGCAGCGCGGCGACGAATTCCGGATTAGCGGTGCCGCCACCGGAGCCGGCCCCGTCGGCGGCCAGCAGCCGGCCATCCAACCCGGTGGTCCCGCCGAACCCGTACGGCGACACCGGGTTGATCAGGGTCAGCGACGACACCCGCGCCGGCTGGTCGATGGCCACCTGCATCACTACGCCGCCGCCCATCGACCAGCCCACCAGGTGGGCCGCGGGCAACGCCAGCGCGTCCAGCGTGGCCCGCACGTCGTCGGCGAAGTCTCGCAGTCCCCTGGTGGCATCCACCGGCTCGGTGTCGGTGCCGCCGAATCCGCGCAGGTCGATCGCGATCGGCCGGTACTGCTCCGGCATGGCGCGCATCACCGGGAAGAAGAACGGCGATGACGACACGTTCCCGTGCACGAAGACCACCGGAATGCCGTCATCCCGGCCCGACAACCAGCGGACGCAGACGTTCAGCCTGTCGGTGGAAATGGTCGCGACATCGATCTCCGGGTGCTGCGCCACCGGTGGCCTCCTGTCCAGTCGGCATGCTGTCCGGGACAACGGTATGTGATCCGCACACCTGACGAGGGAAGGTAGCACCCTGCCGCGCGGGCCTTCGATGTCGCACGGTCGCCGATGTCGCACGGTCGCCGATGTAACGCAGCCGTCGATGTAACGCAGCCGTCGATGTAACGCAGTGGCTGGCCGCGCCGCCGTCAGGCAAGCCGATGTGCCACCCTTGACCGCGTGACCCCACCGCCGCTGGACCCGGAGGCCAAGGCGCGCCTGGCCGAACTCGTCGGCGATCTTGCCGTGGTGCACGGCAGGGTCACCCTGTCGTCCGGCCGCGAGGCCGACTACTACATCGACGCGCGGGTAGCCACTCTGCACCACGAGGCAGCGCCGCTGATCGGAGTGCTGCTGCGGCAGCTGACCGCCGACTGGGGCTTCGACGCCGTCGGCGGGTTGACTCTCGGCGCCGACCCGGTCGCGCTGGCCATGGTTCATGCCCCCGGCCGCCCGCTGGATGCGTTCGTGGTGCGCAAGGAGACGAAGGCGCACGGCATGGGCAAGCAGATCGAAGGTCCCTCGGTGGCGGGCCGTCGGGTGCTGGTGGTGGAGGACACCACGACCACCGGCGCTTCGCCGCTGCGTGCGGTGCAGGCCGTGCGGGCAGCCGGCGGGCAGGTGGTTGGCGTGGCCACCGTGGTCGATCGGGCGACCGGCGCCGACCGGGTGATCGCCGATCAAGGGCTGGAATACCGTTCGCTGCTGGGGCTGGCCGACCTTGATCTGATGGATTCGAGTTTGATGGATTCGAGTCTGGCGGCCCGGACTCCCACGGCGCAGTGACACCAAAACCGGGGACACCAAAACCGGGGACACCAGACCCGGAAATTGCCGCCGACGCCGCCCCGGGTCCAACGGAATGGTCGATCAGTGGGTCGACGGGCTTGGCGACGGACAGCGTCGGCGTCGGGCCTCACCCGTTGCCGTGGCCGGAGGATCCGCGGTACGACCCGGAACTGTTGGCCTCCGGTGACGCCCGCAATGTGGTGGACCACTACCGGTACTGGCGGCGGGAGGCCATCGTCGCGGACCTGGACCGCCGCCGACATCCGCTGCAGATCGCCATCGAGAACTTCGGACACGACATGAATATCGGCACCGTGGTACGGACCGCCAACGCCTTTGCCGTCACCGCCGTGCACATCATCGGGCGCCGCCGGTGGAACCGGCGGGGCGCCATGGTCACCGATCGCTACCAGCACCTGCAGCACCACGACGACATATCCTCCCTCCTGGACCTCGCGCGGACGCAGCAGTTGACAGTGATCGGCGTCGACAACTTGCCGGGTTCGGTACCGCTGGAGACCACGCAGCTACCGAAGCGCTGCCTACTGGTCTTCGGCCAGGAGTCGACCGGGCTGTCCGACGCCGCACGACAGGCGGCAGCGATGACGGTGTCCATCGCCCAGTTCGGCTCCACCCGCTCGATCAACGCGGGAGTGGCCGCTGGAATCGCCATGCACGCCTGGATCATGGCCCACGCCGACCTCGGCACCTCCTGGTAACTGCGGCGCCTGGTAGCGGCAGCGCCCGACGACGTTCAGTCCCGTGGCGAAGCAGGTTCGCCGAGGCGGCACCCGGTAGATTGCCCGGTGTGGACCTGAACACGATCAAGACGACCGCGATGTGGGTGATCATCGCCATCGGGGTGATCGGTATCGTGATGGCGATCGTCATCAAGAAGATTGTCGGCAAGATCATCAGCCTGGTGCTCGCCGCCGTCCTGGTCTTCTTCGGCTGGCAGCAGCGAGGCAAGGTTCTCGACTTCGCGAACACGCTGAAGGGCGACGCCTGCTCGACGGCCAACCCAGCGATGACGTCCACCAGTTTCTTCGGCATGAACGTGACGCTGCCGGCCGACTGGTGCACCAAGAAGTGACGGCTGCCGGACTTGCGGCGAAGGCCGCCTGCAAGTCAGGCTGACATGTCCGTCACCGGACTGTCCAGCTTGCTGCTGTGGGCGATTGCCGGGGTGTTCGTGGTAGGCGCCGTCACAGTCGCAGTGGCGCACCAGAGTGCCGCCAGGATCGCGGTGGGGGCCGTTGCCGTGCTGATCGGGCTTGTCCTGTTCGCCGCGCACCAGCAGGTCAGCTCGCTGCCAGCGGACAGTCCCGGAGCGCTGTGCACGGGTGGGGTGAACTGGTTCGGCATCACCGTCACCGGATCGGACGCGCTGTGCACCGACTATCGATAAGCTGGGCTACCGCTGAGTAGCGGATGCCGATAGGCACGGGGCTGCCGCTGAACCAGCCCAGCGCTAGCCCACGAGATCCTGCTCCGCATCTCGACTCTGGAAGCGGCAGCGCAGGAGGTCACCAGCGCATGAACAGCCCCAATCCCAGCCCCATGCCCACCCCCGACTTGGCGGGTTTGCTGCGCCGGCCAGCACCGGTGCCCACGGCGCACAGCAGAACGACGGACGCGGTGACAACAGAAGCATCAACATCGGAATCGCCTGCCGTAAAAACGCCGCGTCCGCAACGGGAGAACAGAGTTCCCGCGCTGCCCGGCAGCCCGACGCCAAACCGGCGAGGGTGAACCAGCCCCGACAGTATCTGCGCTCAATCGTGGTGTACCCGCCGCGCGACCTGCATTGGAAGCTGCGCGCGGCTGCCACTGAACGGGGGGCCGCTGCTACTGCGCTGACACTGGCGGCCGTCAATGCCACACACTCCAGGCTCGCCGCCGCTCTTAGCGGCAGGATTACGACCGGACTCGGCCGGCTGCACCAACCGCCGGTACAGCTCAGGCATCGCCAGCTCAGCGGCGGAGACGGTCACCGAAAAGGCCATCCCGACCGCGACGGGGATACCCGCCTGCACCAAGTGCTGCGCCAAACCGGCCTCGTCACTGCCTGTGGTTTGCATGGCCGACTGGCACGCGTCGAGTACCGCTACCGGTACCCGGTGCTGAGTCACAACCTGCGCGGCTCAAGCGAGTGGCCCCTCGAAATTGTCAAGCGGCGGCCGCTGGAGACTGAGCGACGTAGGGCTTGTTGTCGCGGAGCATGGCATAGAGGACGTCGGTGCGGCGGCGAGTGAGTGCGATGAGGGCTTCGTGGTGCCATTTGCCTTGGGCGATCTTGCGTTTGTAGTAGGCGCGGGAGGCGGCGTCGCGTAGGGCGGTTGGCGCCGACAGAAACAGACGATCGGCCGACGGCCCGGCGCGCCGGGCAGCAGCCGGATACTCCGGAACCACCGGACATGCCGGGGGGATTCAACATCGGCTAGCGGTCGGCCGGCGGAACGGCTCGGGGAACGACCCGTTCGATCGGCGCTGCCTGCTCTGTCTCTGCCATTGTCTCTGCCAGTGCCACTGAACCGGTCACCACGGTCTGCGTTGCCATCGTCGGCGATACCGTCCCTGCTGCCGCCGCTGCGGCCCTGTTGCGCCGGCGGGACAGCCAGTGCAGCAGCGCCGGCGCCGCCGAGGCGAACACCACCGCCGCCACCGCGAGCACGAAGATCAAGTCGACATTGCGAGCCACGAAGTCGATCTGCCCGAGAAAGTAGCCCAGCAGCGTGACCACGGTCACCCACAGCGCCCCGCCGATCGCCGAGTACAGCGCGTAGATCCTGGCGGGCATCTTGGATGCGCCGGCCATCACCGTGGCGACCGTGCGCACCACCGGTACGAACCGGGCCAGCACGATGGTGACCTTCCCCCAGCGAGCGAAGAACGCCTCGGACCGCTCGATGTGTTCATGTTTGAGGAACTTGGCCTGCGGCCGGTTGAAGATCATCGGGCCGACCGTGCGGCCGATCCAATAGCCGACCATGTTCCCGACGAACGCTGCGACCGCGAGCAGCACGATCAGCAACACCAGGTTGATGTGGATGCCGTCCTTCCCGGCTGCCGCGGACGCCACCATCAGACCGGACACGAACAGCAGCGTGTCTCCCGGAAGGAAGAAGCCGATCAGGAGGCCGCATTCGGCAAAGATGATCAGCAGGATGCCGAGCACCGCCCACGGCCCCATCGAAGCGATCAGGTGCGAGGGGTCGAGCCAGCCGGGAAGCAGCGAGGTCACGTGAGGTGTCACGAAGTCCAAGAGTACCGGCGGACCCGCCGATGACGCACCGATCGGCGAGACCGACCACCGGACCGGCCGTCCTCGCGCCGCCTGCGAAGACTAGGTTCGGTGGCATGGGCGCCACCGTCACCGACAATTCCTCGGCTCTGCTCGACGCGCTGACGGCCGCGGTGGGCGCCGAGTACGTGGCCACCGATCCGGATATAACCGCTGCCTACGCGCGAGACATGATGCCGCTGGCGCCGTCCGGGACACCGCTGGCCGTGGTCCGACCGGGCAGCACCGCCGAGGTCGCGGCAGTGGTCCGAGCCTGCGCGGCCGCCGGCGTGCCGATCGTGCCCCGCGGAGCCGGGTCGGGGCTGACCGGGGCCGCCAACGCGGTCGACGGCGCGGTGTCGGTGGTAATGACCCGGATGAACCAGATCCTAGAACTGGACGAGGCCAACCGGCTGGTGGTGGTGCAGCCAGGGCTGATCAACGCCGACCTTCGGGGGGCCGTGGAGTCCCGCGGGTTGTTCTACCCGCCCGACCCGTCCTCCTACAGCTGGTGCTCCATCGGGGGGAACCTCTCGACGAACGCCGGTGGACTGTGCTGCGTGAAGTACGGCGTCACCACCGACGCCGTACTCGGCCTCGAGGTGGTGCTGGCCTCCGGCGAGGTGCTGCGCACCGGGCGGCGCACCGTCAAGGGGGTCGCCGGGTACGACCTGACCAAGCTGATCGTCGGCTCGGAGGGGACGCTCGGCATCATCACCGAGGCGACGCTGGCGCTGCGTCCCAAGCCGCAGGCGCCGTGCACGCTGGTTGCCGCGTTCGACCACACCGAGGCCGCCGGCGCCGCGGTCACCGGGACCATCGCCGACGGACTGGTGCCCTCGCTGCTGGAAATTATGGATGCCACCAGCATTCGCGCCGTCGAGGCACACACCGGCGCAAAGGTTCTCGGCGATCAGCAGACCCCAGCAGCCGTCCTGATCGGCCAGTCCGACCTCGGCGGTTCAGCTGGCGAGGCGGAGATGGCCCGGTTGGAGCGGGTCTGTCGAGAGGCCGGAGCGGTGTTCTGCTACGTGACCTCGGACCTGGAGGAAGGCCGGATGCTGCTGCAGGCCCGTCGCGACGTGCTGCCGGCCCTGGAGGTACTCGGCACCTGGCTGACCGACGACGTCTGCGTGCCCCGGACCGCGATGGCGGCGCTTATCACTGCCTGCGAGAAGGTCGCCGCGGACACCGGTATCACCATTGCCGTGGTCGGCCACGCCGGCGACGGCAACATGCACCCGACGATGGTCTACGACGGCGCCGACCCGGATGCGGTGGCCCGGGCGCATGACGCTTACGACCGGGTGCTGGACGAGGCCCGTGCATTGGGCGGCACGATCACCGGCGAGCACGGGGTCGGCCGGATGAAGCAGGCGCACCTGGCCAAGGAGATCGGCTCGGTCGGCCTGGCGGTGCACCGGGCGATCAAGAAGGCGCTGGACCCGGCTGGGCTGTTCAACCCCGGGTCCATGTTTTCGATGGAGTAGCCGGGTCAGTAGTTGGACCAGCCAACGGCTGACGTTCCAGCGACCGGCTGCGCCAGATCAGTCGCGAAACCGTTCCGCAGTAAGCACTTTCGTTGCTTTGCCGTTCCTGGTTCGCGGACGTGTCCCGCAGCTGACACCCGTGCGGGCATCGTCACCGGGCGGGCCCTCCGGACACTTGTCGCCGACCTGGGCCGTTCTCGTAAGACGTTTCGCCACCGGGCGGGCCGCGCGCCCACTACTGACGACTGAATTGCAGTTGAGCAATCAACGGACTAGAACTCGGACCATGTCGGAAACCATCACCGTCACGGACGCCAAAGCGCGCCTGTTCGAACCGCCAACCCTCCTTCGCTTTGGTGGCGCGCGCACCGGCCCGCATGAATCCTCGTGACTGTCGTGGCATGCTGCGGGCGCCTGCCGGTAGTCGACGGTCCCTTCATTCACCCGTGGCGTGGCTCACCTGGTGGAACCGCCGAGGCTATTCTGCTCCCGGGTACGTCTCTGGCCCGGGTTATGTCGAGGTTGCTATACGGTCGATGTAACGAGATCGGCGACGCCGGGAATGGGCGGGTGCGGGATGGTCAAGGACAAGGCTCTCTGGAAGAGCCAGCACGACAAGGTCGAGAAGGCTCCGGGATTCGTGGGCGCCCTGGACCAGAGCGGTGGCAGTACGCCTAAGGCGTTGCGCCTGTACGGGGTCGGGGACGACCAGTACTCCGGCGAAGAGCAGATGTTCGATCTGATCCACGAGATGCGCTCCCGGATCATCACCAGCCCAAGCTTCGACGGTGACCGGATCCTGGGCGCGATCCTCTTCGAGATGACCATGGATCGCGAGGTCGACGGCATGCCAACCTCGCAGTACCTCTGGCAGCGCAAGAACATCGTGCCGTTCCTCAAGGTCGACAAGGGTCTGGCCGACGAGGCCGACGGCGTCCGGGTGATGAAACCGATGCCAGGGCTGGACGAGTTGCTCGCTCGCGCGCTGGACCAGGGCGTCTTTGGTACCAAGATGCGCTCGGTGGTCACCACGGCCAACGAGGTCGGTATCTCCGCGATCCTGGACCAGCAGTTCGAGGTCGGTCAACAGATCGTGGACGCCGGCCTGATGCCGATCCTCGAGCCGGAGGTCGACATCCACAGCCCGGACAAGGAAGCGGCGGAGGAGCTGCTGCGGACCGGCATCATGCAGCGACTCGACGGTGTGGCCGACGGTGATCAGCTGATGTTCAAACTGACGATCCCGTCCGTTGACGACTTCTACGCCGACCTGATTGCACACCCGAAAGTGCTCCGGGTCGTGGCCCTGTCCGGGGGCTACAGCCGCAAAGAGGCTAACCGGCGGCTGGCCCGCAACCCGCGCCTCATCGCCAGTTTCTCGCGAGCGCTGACCGAAGGGCTGAGCCGAGGGCAGAGCGAGGACGAGTTCGACACCACGCTCGACAAGGCGATCGCTAGGATCTTCGCGGCCTCGAGCACCTGAGACAGTCGGCCCACGAGGGTCTTTTCGGCCGCCCGGCCGGCGGCACGCGCTCCGATCGATCGTGGTCTTGGAGATGGAGTCTCCGGATGCTGAAGGTGACTTGACGGTCGCACTGCCAGGAGCCGTCCTGGCTTGTCAGCCGGATACGCCGAACCGGTACGTCACTGCGGTCACACCAACCACTTTGTCGGCAGACCACCAGCTTCCGATTGGACCTGGCCCAACCAGCGGCGTTGTCATACCTGCCGGCGGATCGCGCTGACCGGGCTGACCGGGCTGACCGGGCTGACGAGTGGATGGCCCGGCACCGTTGAAGCAAAGTCACGGCGTGCGCTGGTCGCGCCGGCCCGGTTGGGCGGCGCGGCGTAGCCGCATGCCGTCTTCCTGTTCGGCGTGTTCAAGTGCGAGTTCGATGGTCGCGAGCGCGTCCTGAAGCCATGGCAGCCAGCGCTTGTCCAACGCCCGAAGCCGTCGACGGGTCACCCCGATTTCCGCCTCAACGCGGCGCAGCGCCTCATCGAGTGCGGCTAACCGGACGCCAGCCGACAGCGCCGTTCGGAATCGCTCGGCGGCGGTAAGGAGCGCGGCGTTGGCCGCCGGCAGTTCCGGTGCGGTCCCCGGGATGACGACTCTTCTCATGGGCTGGTCGGCGCCGGCGCCGGGTGGACCGGTGGCGGTGGCGGTGGCGGTGTGCGATCAGCGGGCGAGGGTGAGGAATGTTGCGATGATCGTGCCGTACAACAGGTGTGCGAGCAGACCGATCGTTGCGGTTCGCGGACCGTAGTTGCGGGCCAGGAACCCGGGCGGCTCGAGCAGGGCCACGGTAGTGGCATCGCTCAGCGGTGTGCCCATCCGGGGGTGGACCAGCGGCAGCAGTACGTTGATCAGGACGGTCCCGGCGAACAGGCCGTGGCCGAGCCCGAAAAGCGTGCCCAGCCACCAATCGTGTCGGCCCAGGGCCAGGAACAGTGCGTAGTAGCCCAGCGCGAACGCCTCGCCGAGGACGAAGTGGGCTGCGTAGCCGATCGCCTTCGCGCGGGTGCGGTCGGCGGTGACGGCGGTGCCGAGCAGGAACGGCAGGTCCATCCGGGTCAGGTGCAGCTCGGTGCCGGCGCGCAGCACGCTGGTCAGGACGAGAGTGCCGGCGAAGCCTCCGGCCAGGGCGGCCCAGACACTCATCCGCTGGCCTGGTCGGCGATTTCGGTGGCAGCGCTGATCAGGGCGAGGTGGGTCAGTGCCTGGGGAAGGTTGCCCAGGAAGGCGCCGGTGTCGGGGTCGATCTCCTCGGCGTAGAGCCCGACGTCGTTGGCGAGTGCGACCAGTTCACCCATCAAGGCGGTGGCCTGGAGGATCTGTCCGGTGCGGGCAAGTGCCTGCGCGAGCCAGAACGAGCAGCCCAGGAAAGCCCCTTCGGAACCGGCCAGGCCGTCCTGGCCGCTGTAGCGGTGAAGGTACGGGCCACGACCCAGCTCGTGGCGCACCAAGCGCACTGTGCCGGCCCAGCGGGCCGAACGGGCGTCGCCGTAACCGGCGATCAACCCGAGCAGCACGCTGGCATCCAGCTCGGTGCTGTCGGCGTGGCGCACGTAGCTTCCCCGGGCCGGAGAGAAGCAGAACTGTTCGATGAAGTCGGCGCACTGGTCGGCTTCTTCGCGCCAGCGTGACCGGTGCCGGCTCGGTACCAGACCGCGGTCGGCGAGTTTGGCCGCCCGATCCAGCGCGATCCAGCACATCATTTTCGAATGCGTGAAGTGTGCCGGCGCGCTACGGACCTCCCAGATCCCCGCGTCTGGCTGCCGCCACAGCTGGCACACTAGGTCGGCGATCTCACCGACCCGGCGGCCGATTTCGGGGTCGAGCCGCTTGCCGGCGTCGGCGTAGCGCCACGCGGTGTTCAGTAGCTCCCCGTAGGTGTCCAGTTGTTGCTGGTCGGCTGCGGCGTTGCCGACCCGTACCGGGGTTGATCCGCGGTAACCGGCCAGCGGCACGTCGTGTTCGGCCGCGTGGGAGCCGCCGTCCAGCCGGTACAGCGGGCGCAGCCGCGGGTGGGTCAGTTGGGTGGCCTGCATCAGCCACCAGAAGTACGCCTCGGCTTCCGGTGCGCACCCCAGTCGCAGCAAAGCATCCAGGGTGAAGGTGGCGTCCCGGATCCAGCAGAATCGGTAGTCCCAGTTTCGCTCACCTCCCAGTTCCTCGGGCAGCGACGTGGTCGCGGCCGCGGCCAGCGCGCCCGACGGGGCGAACACGAGCATCTTCAAGGCCAGCGCGCTGCGCTGCACTGCGTCCCGCCACGGGCCCCGGCAGTGCAGCGTCGCGCTCCAGGAGCGCCAGCTGGCCACGGTGTAGGCGAATCGCCGCTCCATCTCCGCAGCGGTGGGAAATACCAACGGCTCCTGGTGGGCACCGCACAGCGCCAAGAGCGCCGCCGAGCCGGAAACGGCTTCGAACCGGCCGGCGACCGTCGAGGAGTCCACCGTCGGGGTCCCCGCGCCGCGGGTCAGGACCGCCATCGCGTCGGCGCCGCAGGTGGCCACCGGCACTCCGTCCCGCCGGGACAGCCGTGTACGCCGCCCGGCATAGCCGAACCGCGCGCGCACCTGCCACGCCATCGGCACCCGGCCCGCCACTCCTTCCACCCGGCGCTGCAACTCCCGGGCCGGGCCCAGCCCGGGTCCCTGCAGGCTCATCACGTCTACCACTCGCACGCGGCCGTCTGCGGTGTCGAAAATTGTCTCCAGAACGTTCGTGCCCGGCAGATACCGTCGGCTGACCTTAAATGGCACCGTGGGCGCCAGCCGGAAGCAGCCACCACGATCACTGTCCAGCAGCGCACCGAATACGCTGGGTGAGTCAAGATTGGGCCAGCACAGCCAATCGATCGATCCGTCATCGGCGACGAGCGCGACGCTGCGGCCGTCCCCGATCGCGGCGTAGGACCGCAACGGTGCGTAACCGTCGATGCGCTGCACCGATGCGCTCGTCATGGATACCCCCTTCGGCAACGGCTTTCCACCGGGTGCCGGGCCCATACGCTGCTGAGCGTGCAGCAGGTTGTCGACCTTCTTGCCGGTGGTCCGAGACAGTGCTATACGTCGTAGGTCTCGTCCGGGGAAAGTTGCCGGTCTACACCGTCTCCTTCCCGTCAGCGACGCCGACGACGCCGGCCCGAAACGGGGTTGGGCGGAGTGCAAGGTAGGTGACCCCAGCGGCCGTGCTGCGCGATTCCGCGACCTCGAATCCGGTGGCGGCGGCGTGCTCGCGAAATAGCCGCTTTCCCGCCCCGACGCAGACGGGGAAGACGAGCAAACGGTACTCGTCGACCAGACCGGCCTCGTGCAGCGTCGCCGCGAGCTGGGCGCTGCCGTGGACCTGCAGCTCCCCCTCGCCAAGCCCGTCCTTCAACGCCGCGACGCCGGCAACGACATCACCGGAGAGCACCGTGGTGTGCGCCCAAGTGGGGTTCGTCAGTGTTCGGGACACCACATACTTTTCCCGCCCGTTGAGCGCCACTGCGGTCGCGTTGTCGGCGTCGGTCACCTGCGGCCAGAACGCACTCATCAAGTCGTAGGTGGTCCGCCCCAATAGCACAGCGTCGCCGGCTGCGAACCACTGATCGACGATCTCGCCGAAGCCATCGTCGACATGAGGGACCAGCCAACCGCCGCGGGTGAATCCGCCGGTCCGGTCCTCCTCGGCCCCGCCGGGGGCCTGCATCACACCATCAAGGGTGACGAACGTGTTGACGGTGAGTTTCATTAACGGTCTCCTGCCGGATTGGCGAACGGGGATCGAGTGCACGCGCCGGGCGGCAACAGGCGACGGCCGGGTGACCCCGCCCACGAGCACTAGACCGACTGTACCGATAGTCATGAGTCACATCCCCAAGGAGCACGGCCTCGACGACACGTCGGGTGCGCCGTATCCGGATCGTGCTGTGAAGCATCTGGCGCGCGGCACCGACCTGGCACAGCGGTGTCGGCGCAGCTTGCGGGACGTTCAGCCACGTCGCGGGTAGGTTCCCTCGCCGGTGATCGTTCTCAGCAGGCGGGTGGACGCGCGCGCTCCCCGGAACGCTCCGTCATTTTCAGACTGTGCCCCTGCACTGTCTGTTATCGTCGGTATCGATCCTGCTGGACCGTTTACGGAGTAGGCGGTTGTCACATGCTCGGTACTCGATCTGCATCCCGATCGCACCGGGGCTACGGCGTTGCCGCGCTCGGCGTGCTGTTATCGGCCGTTCTAATCGCCAGTTGCAGCGCGACGGTGCCGCGCTCTGGTGCAGACCAGCCAGCACCGGATGGCAGCAGTTCTGCTTCAATACCGCGCGTCGCCGATGCGTCGCAGGGCGTGTCGCTGTCGACGTCCCCCGCTGCCAGCGCGACGGACAGCGCGACGGCTGGCCCGACGACCATATCGGTCACCGCGCCGGAATTGCCATCGGCCGCCGGAACATCGACCGATGATCCCGCTGCCGGCTTGTCAACCATCGGCACCGCTTCCGCCGCAACCGGAGCCCCGACAACCGCACCATCGACGGGCGCCGCGTCGACGCCGGAGTTGTCCACGACCGGGTCAGCGGTTCCCCCGACCCCTTCATCAGCGGTCGGCTCGGCCACACCCACGGCCAGCGCACCGCCGATCGTGCGCAAGCCTACGGAGATCTGGAACCTCACGATCTCGCCAGGCGCACCCACCGCCGGCACTGTGGTGGTGGTCCGCTACGACCTGATGAGCCAGGGCAAACCATTGCCGGGCGCCATGACGGAGGTCGTGGCAGGGGCGACGAGCGTGCCGGTCACAGTGGACGACCGCGGCCACGGCGAGGCGCGGCTCAGCAGTCTGCCGATCGGTAGAAACACCATCGTCGTGCGCTTCCAGGCAAGCGCCACCCAGGACGGAGCATCGGCGCCGGTCACCGTCACCGTCACCGACCCCCAGGCGCCATCCGACGGCAGCGGCTCGGGCGGCACCGCCAGCAGCGCCACGGCGACTGGCAGCCCGTGTCCAGCATCCGCCCGGGCCTGTATCGACCTGACCCACAACAAGACCTGGCTGCAGTCCGGCGGGAAGATTGTGTACGGGCCGGTGCCGATCACCAGCGGTCGCCCCGGACATCGCACGCCGACCGGCACCTTCCAGGTGTACTGGAAGGACAAGAATCACCGCTCGTCGCTGTTCGATGGCGCGCCGATGCCGAACTCGGTGTTCTTCGTTGGCGGTATCGCCTTCCATCAGGGCAGTCTGTCGGTCGCCTCGCACGGCTGTATTCACCTGAGTTGGGACGCCTCGCAGGCGTACTGGGACAACCTGCGAAATGGCGACATAGTGTTCGTGTTCGGGTACGCACCGTACTGACCGGCACCGTACTGACCGTAGGACGAAACAGGACGCAAGCCGCATACGCGTATGCCAGAGCGCGCGATCCTGCACTACGGGCTCGCTGGCTCCGCTGCACTCAGTGGCCGCACTCGAGCACCGGGCTGGTCCGTCGCTGCCGTCGGTTCGGTCCCATCCGACCGGCGTTCGTGTCATTGTTGAGCTATGGATTCGATCGAACACATCCGGGCGCGGGCGGCAGCGGCCAGCGCCGGCCCGTGGCGGCGACACGGTGCGGATGTCTGGGTGGACGGTTCGCCGCAGCCGTTGCTCCGTGGCCGGGACGGCTCGGGCGAGTCGCGCGAGCAAGCCGACGCCGACGCGGAGTTCGTGGCACATGCCCGTGAGGACATCGTGTCGTTGTTGGCGCTGCTGGGCAACGATTCGGAAGGAGCGGACTCGGACCCCGTCGGATCGTCGGCGACGCACCGCGCGCCACTGCCGCGGGGGCCGCGCCACGCCAGGTGAGATCAGTTCCGTTCGCGCGCCAGGAATGTGTCGTCGCACGGGGCTTACCGATGTAGCACCACGAGCAGACCACGTCTGACCAGATCTCGACGTTCGCATCGTGACCTTCGCTCGTCGCGCCGCTGGCAACGCGCAGGGCGGCGGCGCGCGTTCTACTCAGGATGCCGGTTCGAGCAGGACAAGGGGGATCTGTCGCTCGGTTTTCTTCTGGTAGCCGGCGTAGGTCTTGTACCTGCCGGCAATCTGCGGCCACATCCGGGCTCGCTCGTCCGGGGTTGCGACGCGCGCCTGCATCGGCTGTTTCGGCGCGCCCTGCAGCGATACCTCCACGGCCGGATTGGCCTGCAAGTTCAGCAGCCAGGCAGGCGACCTGTCGTCGCCACCGCGCGAGGCGACCACCACGATCGCCGAGCGCTCCCGCAACGGTGACGTGAGCATGACCGCGCGCGGCTGGCCGCTCTTACGGCCGGTCGTGGTCAGCTCCAATGCGGGCATGCCGGAGAACGACCAGCCGACCTTGCCAAAACTGAGCTTCAGCAAAGCGCGGTGCATACCGTTCATGGTCTTCAACGCGAAGTCGCTGGGCACAAGGCGAATCTACCCACCATGGGCCGTGGCCGTCGGCGCCGCCATGATGGTCGCGGCACTGCCCGCCCAGGCGGTCACCAACCTCGACGGGAACTGGACCGTTGTGCACGGCGGGACCGGGCAGTTCTCCCTCAATGCCGACGGCACCCACACCTCCACTTGCGTTGTCAACCCCGACTATGCAGACGCTTGGTGCCCGGCGCCCTCCGGCACGTTCCAATACAGCACCATGGGGACTGGCTCGGTGACCTTCAACGGGACCGATGGCACCACCGCCTCGACCGGGTCTCTGGGCCCGTCTCCAGCCCGGACACCTTGACCTCGGTCTTCGGCAGCCGCACCTACTCCCCACTGGTGATGAAGCCAGGCAGCTTGGCGTCGCGCCGGTCGGCAGCTCGCGATCCAAGCGATCCGTCACGGCTGCGCCCGTCGCGCAGGTAGAGGCGGTCGAGGCGGTCGAAGCGGTCGAGGCGGCGGGTGCAAGAGTGCATTCATGGGTCCCGACTACCGGCTTGTGATGAACCCGCCGCCTGTCGCGGACTATCTGCGGCTCCGCAAGGAAGCGGGGTTGACTCCGACGACCGTCGAGCAAGCCACAGCGGCGCTGCGCGGCGCGTGGGCAAGCTGCCACGTCACCGACCGCAGCGGTGAGGTCGTCGGCATGGGACGCCTGCTCGGTGACGGGGGCTGGTACTTCCACGTGATCGACATGGCGGTGCTTCCCGGGCACCAGCGGCGCGGGATCGGCGACGCGGTCCTCAGCGCGCTGCTGGATCAGGTCCGGGATCAGGCACCTGCCGGCGCGTACGTCAGCCTGCTCGCAGACCCACCCGGTCGTCGCCTGTACCAGCGGCACGGCTTCAACGAGACTGCGCCAGGCTCGATTGGCATGGCCATGCGCCTGAGCGACGCCGAGGAAGCGCCGTCTTCATGAACGGAAGGCTGGTGTTTCAGGCCTGGAGCATCAGCCACAGGCTGGTGGTGCCGGCAGTCAGGCACAGCGGGACGGTGATCAGCCCGAGGGTGGTGAACCGGCCGATCGCCGTTCGGTAGCCGTGCCGGTGCAGTACCCGGCGCCACAGCAGCACGGCGAGCGAACCGGTGTAGGTCAGGTTCGGCCCGATGTTGACCCCGATCAGCATCGCCAGCAGCGGCCCGGCCGCCGGATGCGGACCGAGCGCTGCCAGCAACACCAGGACGGCCGGCAGGTTGTTGATGGTGGCCGCCAACAGTGCCCCGAACCCGGCCAGCGTCAACAGCGAGGGCAGGGATGCATCAGTGGGGAGGTGGGCGGCCAGCCACGCCGCCGGTCCGTTGCCGACGGCGGCGTCGACCACGATCAGCAGTGCGGCAACGAACAGGATGAACAGCGGACTGGCTGCGGCGATCAGCCTGGTGGGCGTGATGCGCCTGTGGACCATGGCGGGCATCGCCATCACCAGGGCGCCGGCCACCGCGACCTGGTAGGCCGGTATGTCGGCCAGCGGAGCGAGCAAGAACGCTGCCAGTACCGCGCCCAGGATCGCCAGTGCGGTCCTGGGCGCAGCGAGCGAGGTTGCTACGTCAGCGATTCCGGCCTGAACGCCTGCGCCGCGCTGGTTGGCGCCGGTACCGCCGCCGCGGTGATCGCCTCGCCGGAACGAACGCGCACCCGTGCGCCCACGATCACCACCTGCGCCGCCAGCGCCGCGTAAGTCGGCGGCGAAGAACACCCGGAACACCAGGTACTCCACTGCGACGCACGCCAAAAACGGTAGCGCCATCAGCCCGGCGAAGTGGATGAAGCTCAGCCCGGTGGCGCCGAAGGCGAGCAGGTTGGTCAGGTTGGATACGGGCAGCAGCAGCGATGCCGTGTTGGACAGATGTGCAGTGGCGTACAGCGGCGGATCTGGTCGGACCCCCACCCGGCGGATCGTCGCGATCACGGCAGGGGTCAGCAGCAGGACCGTCGCGTCCAGGCTCAGCACTGCGGTGGTGGCGGTCGCAGTCACGAACACCAACGTCAGCAGCCGCACCGGCCGGGACCGGCTGCCGCGGCCGATGAGCGCTCCCAACCAGGCGAAGACGCCCTGGGCGTCCGCGAGCGCGGCCAACACCAACACGGCTGCCAGGAATGCCAGGGTTGGCCAGAACTCCTGCAGTGTGGCGCCGGCCCGGCCAGGGGCCACCAGGCCCAGCGCCAGGACCAGGCACGCGGCGGGCACCGCCACAACAGCCTCCGGCCAACCTCGGGGCCGGATCACCGCCCAGGCCAATACGAAGGCCAGCAGCACCAGACCGACAGCACTAGCCGCTGGGCCGCTCACTGGCATGTGTTCCCGTCAGGAAGGGATTGCGTGAACTGGCCGGACTCTCAGTCCACCAAACCATGTCCGAGAAGGCAGGAATCCTGGCTGGCGCCAGGTAGTCGATCGGGAGCCCGGAGCCTTCCGGGTTCCCCTCGCAGAGTGCTCAGTAGTTGGACCAGTCCCGGCCGAACCAGCGTCGCGCCCGAACGGTGCCGAACGCCGACTTGTCTGCCAGGAAAGCAGCGGTGGGCTCGCCGAACTCACCGAACGGCTGCTCCCCGCTGCGGAATGTGACGTCCACCTTGCCCACCCGATCGTGCCCGAACTCGATATAGCAGATGCCGTTGCCGTCATAACTCGCGGTGGGCTCGGTTCCTCGGTGTCGGGCGATGATCTGGTCCGCGACGACTGCCGCCTGGCCCTCGGCGAACACGCCCGCCTTCGGTGTGCCGACGCTGGCCACGTCGCCGATCGCGAAGACATCAGGAAATGCGGTCCGCAGGGTGCGCGAATCGACCGGGATCCAGCCGTCGACGCACATCCCGGATTCCTGCACCACCTGCGGTGCCTTATGCACCGGCACGCCCAGGAACAGGTCGAATGGGATCTCCGTGCTGTCCGCCAGCACTGCCACGCGGCGCTGCGGGTCCAGCATCTGAACCACGGAACTCGGGTGCCAGGCGATGCCGCGCTCGGCGAACGCGGCCAGCACCGCCTGCGACGCTGCCGGGGCGGGCGGTATGGGGGAGCCCAACGGCATCACCAGGGCGACCTCGGAGCGGTCCCGCACACCACGGGCCACCAGCAGGTCGTGCATCAACAGGGCCATCTCACTCGGCGCCGGCGGGCACTTGAACGGTGTCCCGATCACGCCGACCACCACCCGGCCACCGTCGAAGTTCTCCAGCACCTCCCGGGTTGCGAAAGCCCTCTCCACTGAATAGAAGTCGTGACCGGCCTCCAGCAGGCCGGGTGTCGCTGCGGGGTCGAGGTCCGCCCCCAGCGCTACCACCAGCACGTCCGCCTCGAACGATCCGGCATCGGTGACGACCGCCCGGCGGACCTGGTCGATGGATCGGACCGTGGCCCGCACGAACCGGACGCCGGGCTTGATCACATCGCGGTAGGGATGACGCACCGCCGTCTCCGTGGTGCGGCCGAACATCACGTCGAGCTTGGAGTAGCCGAAGACGAACGTATCCGCCTGATCGATCAGCACCACATCGACGGCATCACCCAGCTGCTCGGACAACTGTGCAGTCAGTTCCAGACCGCCAAAGCCCGCTCCCAGCACCAGGACTCGCATTGAATACTCCCGTCATCGGTGACTTGTGGTGAGTATGCCCCTGCGTTTTGCGGGCACGGTTGGCGGGCACGGTTGGCGGGCGCCCGGTTGATTAGCGGGCAGTTGACGGCGCAGTCAGCCGATCAACAAGGTGACGATCCCGGCCGCCATGCCAAGAACCACTCCAACGATCGCCGCGATCAGCAAAATCTGCGCCACCGTCAGCTGATGCAGCCGCGATGAACCGGACCTCCCCGTCCGCAGCTCTGTGCGGCGCCCGCCGGCCTTCGCACGCAGCGCCTGGGACAACACCGCCTCAGGATCATGGCCACCGCCGTATCCGGCCCGGTTCGGCCATGCCCCGGCCGGGCCGCCTCCGTTCGGCCCGACTGTGCCCGGACCCGTCACGACTGGGCCCGCATGGCGGCCGTCAGCTTGCCGATCCCCCGGCTGGCCGTCGACTTGACGGTCCCCTTGCTCATCCCGGTGGCCTCGGCGATCTCCGCCTCGGACAGCCCGCCGTAGTAGCGCAGCACCAGCACCTCGCGCTGCCGGGCGGGTAGCTCCGCTAGCGCCGCGACCACCGCTCGGTGCTCAGCGGACATGATCGCCAATGACTCCGCGGACCGGGCAGTGCCGAGATCGGGCGGCACGTACGCCCTGGCGGTGCGCCGCCGGCGAAGCATCGATCGGGATCCGTTCACCACGGCGGCTCGCAAGTAGCCGACCGCGGCGGCCGTGTCCCGCAGTCCCGACCAGTTCTTGTACAGGCCGGCGAACGCCTCTTGCACCACGTCCTCGGCGCTGGCCTGGTCGTCCACCAGCAGGATCGCCAGCCGGACCATGCCCATCCGCCGGGTCCGGTACAGGTCGTCGATGGTCATCGGCCCGGCCGCCGCCGGCGCCTCGGCGAAGACTGGGTTAAGGGAGGCCAGTGTGCCGAGCGTCCGCTCAACGACGGATTCGTCCGCGTCTTGCGTCATCACTCCCCGATCTGCCCTGGCAGTCCGTCATCAGCACCGAGTCTGTCACGGTGCCCGCCCGGCCGTCCGGGGAAATGGCCCGTGGAGAGGCGGGGTGCCCGGCAAGCCGGCGGCGCGGGAGGCGGGCCGTGCCGGATACTGAAGTACAGATACTGGTGAGGCCCAGACGGGGGGCCCGCCCAGCGGAAGGAGTCATCACCATGCCCATTGCAACTCCCGATACCTACGCCGCCATGCTTGATCGCGCCAAGGCAGGCGGCTTCGCCTACCCGGCCATCAACGTCACCTCCTCGGAGACCATCAACGGGGCCATCAAGGGCTTCGCCGAGGCCGGCAGCGACGGCATCCTTCAGGTCTCCACCGGCGGGGCGGAGTTCGCCTCCGGCACCGCCGTCAAGGACATGGTGACCGGCGCGGTCGCGCTGGCCGAGTTCGCCCACGTGGTGGCCGCGAAGTACGGCGTGACGGTCGCGCTGCACACCGACCACTGCCCGAAGAACAAGCTGGACGGGTACGTCCGGCCGCTGCTGGCCATCTCCACCGAGCGGGTCAAGGCCGGCCGGAATCCGCTGTTCCAGTCCCACATGTGGGACGGCTCGGCGGTTCCGCTTGACGAGAACCTGCGGATCGCCGCGGAGCTGCTGCCACTCGCGGAGGCCGCCAAGATCATCCTGGAGATCGAGATCGGCGTCGTCGGCGGCGAGGAAGATGGGGTGGTCGGCGAGATCAACGAAAAGCTCTACACGACCCCTGAAGACTTCCTGGCCACCCTGGCCGCGCTCGGTGCACCGCACGAGAACAACTACCTGGTGGCGGCGACCTTCGGCAACGTGCACGGGGTCTACAAGCCGGGCAACGTCAAGCTGCGGCCGGAGGTGCTGCGGGCCGGCCAGGACGCGCTGGCCGCCGAGCTCGGGCTGCCCGCCGGCGCCAAGCCGTTCTCGCTGGTGTTCCACGGCGGCTCCGGGTCCAGCGCAGCAGAGATCGCCGAGGCGGTGTCCTACGGCGTGGTGAAAATGAACATCGACACCGACACCCAGTACGCGTTCACCCGAGCGCTGGCGGGGCACTTCTTCACCAACTACGACGGAGTACTCAAGGTGGACGGCGAGGTGGGCACCAAGAAGGCCTACGACCCGCGTACCTACCTGAAGCTGGGCGAGGCCGGGATGGCGGAGCGCGTCGTGCTGGGCTGCCAGGAGCTGGGCTCGGCGGGCACTTCACCCGGGCGGTAACTCCGGTTCCATTCGACGGTGGCCGCGCGCGTAGGCTGCTCGCCGACCGACGGAGAGGCCACCGCATGATGCAGGCTTGCCGAGCAGATCATTGGTGCCGGGGCGCCCGTCCGCGAGGAACGAGCGGAGTGAGCGCATGAGTATTCTGGGCACTCGGGTGGTCCGCGTCGAGGATCCCGCGTTCCTCACCCGCGGCGCCATCTACACCGAGGACCTGGTGGACGACCGGCTGACCGGAGCGCTGGTCGCCGTCTTCGTCCGGTCCCCGATCGCGCACGCCCACGTCACCGGAATCGACACCGCGGAGGCGCTGGCCGCCCCCGGGGTGATCGGCGTGGTCACCGCCGCCGACCTGGCGGACTTGCCCGCCCCGCGGCCGATGTACCCGATGTATCCCAAGGCGATGGCGGTGCCGCTGCTGGCCGGGGGCACCGTGCGGTACGTCGGCGAGCCGGTGGCCGTCGTCATCGCCACCGACCGAGCCAGCGCCGTCGACGCCGCGGAGCTGGTCGTCGTGGACTACGACCCGCTGCCTGCCCTGGTCGACCCGCGCCGGGCGGCCAGCGAAGAGTTGCTGCTGTTCCCAGATGCCGGTACCAACACCGTGCTGGCCACCGGCGACGAGGCCCCTGACGACTTCTTCGCCGGCTGCGAAGTGGTGATCTCCCGGGAGATCGTGAATCAGCGAGTCGCGCCGGCTCCGCTGGAAGGCAGGGCCGGCGCGGCGGTGTGGGGCGATGACGGACGGCTGACCATCTGGTGCGGCAACCAGGGCGCCCAGGGCACGAAGGCAGCGCTGGCCAAGATGCTCGGCATCGAGCGCGACCTGGTCAGGGTTATCACCCCCGACGTCGGCGGCGCGTTCGGGGCGAAGTTCGGCGCAGAGCCTGAGCACGCGGTGATCGCCTGGGCAGCGCGGCGTTTCGGCCGGCCGGTGCGCTGGACCGAGACCCGCTCGGAGAACCTGATGGGCATGCCGCACGGGCGGGCGCAGGTCAACACGGTGACCCTGGGCGGCAAACGGGACGGCACCATGACCGCCTACCGGCTCGACGTGCTGCAAGACACCGGTGCGTACCCCAAGCTCGGCGCGTTGCTGCCGGGGCTGACTGCGCTGATGGCCCCGGGGGTGTACATGTTCGAGCGGGTCAGCGCCCGGACCAAAGCGGTGGTCACCAGCACCACCCCGGTCGGCGCCTACCGGGGCGCGGGGCGGCCGGAGGCAGCGGCCGCGCTGGAGCGGGCGGTCGACCTGTTCGCCGCCGAGATCGGCATGGACCCGGCGCAAGTCCGACGTCAGAACATGCTGCCGCCGTTCACGCAGCCGCACACCACCGCCATGGGGGCCACCTACGACTCCGGTGACTACCCGGCCGCACTGGAGCTGGTCCTGCAATCCGCCGGGTACGAGCAGTTGCGGGCCGAGCAGCAGGCCAGGCGCGAGCGCGGTGACGTGCTGCAACTCGGCATCGGGCTCGCCGTGTACGTGGAGATCACCGGCGGCGGCGATGAGTCCGGCCCGCCGAGCGAGAACGCCACGGTAGAGGTTCACCCGGACGGTAGTGCGACCATCCTGACCGGCACCTCCCCGCACGGACAGGGACATTCCACCGCGTGGGCGATGCTCGCCAGCGAGGAACTCGGCATCCCGATGGACCGGATCACCCTCCGATGGGGCGATACGGACCTGATTCCCGAGGGCGGCGGAACCGGCGGCTCACGGAGCCTGCAGCAGGGCGGCGCCGCCGTCCGGCAAGCGTCGCTGGAACTGATCGAGGTTGCCAGGAAGCGGGCCGCTGCCGCGTTGGAGGTTGACCCGGCGGACCTGGTGGTCGACACCGGCCGGGCCGGCATGGCGGTCGCCGGCGTGCCCGACTCCTTCGTCGGCTTCGCCGAACTGGCCGGGCAGGAACGGCTGATGGTGCGGACCGTGTTCACCGCTCCAGGACCGACGTTCCCGTTCGGCGCCCACCTGGCAGTGGTCGAGGTGGACACCGAGTCCGGCAAGGCGACACTGCTGCGGCTGGTCGCCGTCGACGACTCAGGGACGATCCTGAACCCACTGCTGGCCGAGGGCCAGCGGCACGGCGGGCTGGCCCAGGGCGCTGCCCAGGCGCTGCTGGAGGAGGTGCTGTTCGACGGTGACGGCAACCCGATCACCGCCACGTTCGCCGACTACCCGATCGTCTCGGCCACCGAACTACCCAGCTTCGAGCTGATCCCGATGGCCACACCGACTACCTATAATCCGTTGGGCGCCAAGGGCATCGGCGAGTCCGGGACGATCGGATCGACGCCCGCCGTGCAGAACGCGGTGATCGACGCGGTCGCCCACCTCGGGGTTCGACACATCGACATGCCGACCAGCCCGCAGCGGGTCTGGCGGGCAATCCAGCAATCGTCGCAGGGGGCGAACTGATGCGCGTATCGATGACCGTCAACGGAATCGACCGAGAAGACGAAGTGGAGCCGCGGACGCTGCTGGTGCACTACCTACGCGAGGTGTGCGGACTGCGGGCCACCAACGTCGGCTGCGACACCACCTCCTGCGGGGCCTGCACCGTGCACCTGGACGGGCAGTCGGTGAAGTCGTGCACGGTACTCGCAGCCTCGGCGTCCGGTTCGGCAGTGACAACCCTGGAAGGCCTGGCCGCACCCGACGGCACCATGCACCCGATGCAAGCGGCGTTCCGCGCCGAACACGGGCTGCAGTGCGGGTTCTGCACGCCGGGGATGGTGATGGCCTCGGTGGCGTTGCTGGCCGACAACCCACACCCGAGTGAACGGCAGGTCCGTGAGGGCTTGGAGGGAAACCTGTGTCGCTGCACTGGGTATCACAATATCGTCCGGGCGGTGCTGGCCGCGGCTGACGCCGGCGACGACGAAGTCGCCACCAGCGCTTCGAGCAGTGCTTCGAGCAGCGCTGACCCGGCCGGGGCCACGTCGTGATCCCGGCATCGTTCGACTACCTCAGGGCGACGTCGGCGGACGCGGCCATCGCGCTGCTGGGCGAACATGGTGAGGACGCCAAGCTGCTGGCCGGCGGCCATTCGCTGCTACCGATGATGAAGCTGCGGCTCGCCGTGCCCACCATGCTGATCGATGTGTGGCGGCTGCGCGAGTTGTCCTACACCAGGGTGGAGGGTGACGAGGTCGCCATCGGCGCGCTGACCACTCACGCCGAGGTTGCTGCGTCATCGGTTCTGCAGCGGGAGGTTCCGCTGTTGCCGTATGTCGCGGCGCTGGTCGGCGACCCGCAGATCCGGCACCGCGGCACCATCGGGGGCTCGCTGGTGCATGCCGATCCGGCGGCGGACCTGCCGACCGCGATACTCGCCTCCGATGCGGTGCTGGTGGTCCGCGGCCCGTCCGGGACCCGGCAGATCCCGGTCGCCGAATTCTTCACCGGCTACTTCGAAACGGCCCTGGCTGCCGACGAGATGCTCGTCGAGATCAGGGTTCCGCGGGCCGGCGATCTCGGCTGGGGCTATCAGAAGTTCGTCCGCCGGGCCAACGACTGGGCGATCGTCGCCGTCGCGGCCAGCGGTGGTCGGGTAGCGCTGGCGCATATGGGCGCCACCCCGCTGCGTGCCGCCGCCGTCGAGCGAGCGCTGACGGCCGGCGCGTCGGCAGCCGATGCCGCCCAACTTGCGGACGAGGAAACCGAGCCCGGTGAGGACATGCACGCCGACCGGGACTACCGCAGGCACCTGGCCAGGCTGCTCACCCGGCGTGCGTTGGAAAGCGCGGCCGCCCGGGACTAGGTCGTGGGTCTCCTGACGCGCTGGGGCGCGTCACCAGACCCACGACCGGGTGATGCAGCGATGACGGTGACGGGACTCTCCCCGGTCGGGTTGGACAATGCGCCCGCTCCGCGGGAACGGGCGGTTGCCAGGATCGATCCGATGATCACCAGCGGGAAGCCGATCGCCATACCGACGGTGAACGGCTCGCCCAGCACCGCGATGCCCAACACGATCGCCACCGCGGGATTGAGGTAGGTGACCACCGTGGAGCGGGCCGGCCCGACCTCTGCGATCAGCGCAAAGAACACCAGGAACGCCACGGCGGTGCAGATCACCGCCAGCGCCAGGACCGACAGCGCCGAGTCGGCCGCCACCGTCGTCGGCCACAGCCAAGGCGCCAGCGGGGCGTACAGGACGGCAGCGAACAGCAGCGAGACGGTGACGACGCCGAGCGGCGGCAGGTCGGAGAGCTTTCTGGCGATGATGATCGGACCGAACGCGTAACCGATCGCTGTGAGCATCACGAAGCCGACGCTGAGCAAGTCGTCGACGTGGATATCCAGACCCACTAGCAGCGCGACCCCGGCCAGCCCGATCGCCAGACCGATCGCCCGCCTGAGGTCGAACCGCTCGCTGCGGGAGGACACCAGGATGATGGTCGCGACGATCGGCACAACGGCCAGCAGGAGGCCGGACGTCGAGCTGTTCAGCTTCGTCTCGGCATGGCCGAGGAAGAACCAGGGCCCGCTGATCTCGACCACCGTGTACAGCAGCAGCGCCCGCCACCGGCGCAGGACGGGCATCAGCACCTGACGGTGAAGGGCGAGGGGCAGCAGCAGCAGGCCACCGATCAGCGTCCGGCCGATCACCACCAGCACTGGATCGATGTCCCGCACCGCAACCTTGATCAGCAGGTACGGGACGCCCCAGATCACGCCCAGTGCGATGAACATCAGCCAGCCGCGCCGTGACATGCAAACACTGACTCCCGTCGGGCGCTGGTGCCCATAGATTCCCCGGGAGAAGGCTAGACCCGCCGCTGGCCGATCCGGCTCGTCGGCGCCTTCGGCGTGGACTCACCGGCGGTCGCTGGATTGGCGGTCGGCCGGCCGCTCGACACCCACACCTCGCTGACATGCGTCGAGGCGTCATTCGCGCCCTGGTCAGGAAAGGTTGACGAATCAATTTCCTCGCCCACGACCGTGTATGACGACTGCGCGAGCGCCGGTAGATCCAGCTCGAGCGGGGCTGCCACCGCCTAATGGACTCTCTCTACCTGCGCAGATAGGAATGACATCGATGTGATTTACAAGTCACTACCGGCGTGTCGCCCCAACGATCCCGGCATCCAACGTGCACACTGTGTTTGCTGGGAGTGTTGTGCCTTGTGTGACTTGTGATCTACGGTATCCCCGGCTGCCTTTCATCGGCTGCTCACCGTCGGTCGCGGCCCCCGCTCCGAGCCCGACGGATTCGCAGACACACGCACGGTCGAGCGGGAACGCAGGCCGATCGACGCCCAGCAAGGGGAAGGGGCGCCGCCGGTCGACGTGCCGGAGTTCCGCACCGGACGTCATGCGCAGGTGGCGGCCGGAAGAGGAAGGCCACGTGCGCCGGACCCTGGCACTTGCGTGCGCGGTTGTCACCGTGCTCGCCTCGATGATGATCGCCACCGCAGGCACCGCAGCGGCAGATCCGTCCGCCAACGCCTGGAAGCAGTTGCGGATGTGCGAGTCGAGCAACCGGTACGACATCAACACCGGGAACGGCTACTACGGCGCCTACCAGTTCGACCTGTCGACCTGGCGCTCCGTCGGCGGCACCGGATATCCCGACCAGGCATCGCCGGCCGAGCAGGACTACCGCGCGCTACGGCTCTACCGGATGCGCGGGTGGCAGCCGTGGACCTGCGCGGCCCTGGTCGGCCTGACCGAGGACGGCGATGCGCGCTCTGGTGTTCTGCCCCCTGTGCCGGGGACCTCGTCGGGCGCTCCCGGTTCACCAGCGCCCTCGGGGTCAGAGGGCTCCGCCGGCAGCGGGGGGCCCTCCAGCGCCCCGGCCTGGCCGGGGCGCCAGTTCTTCGAGGGCGACTACTCCGAGGCGCTGAAGGTGTGGCAGAAGCAGATGGGCGCGCGCGGCTACGGGCTCGTCGGTACCGGCTACTTCGGCCCGAACACCGAAAAGGCCGTTCGCGACCTGCAGAGCAAGTCGGGGCTCAACGTGGTCGGCTTCATCGGCCCGAAGACCTGGGCGGCGGCCTGGGCCGTGTCTGGTTCGTCGAGCAGCGCTCCCTACGCGCCGGCAACTGACGCCAGTTGCCAGGTGGGCGCGACGACCGCACCGGCTTGGCCGGGCGAGACGTACCTCTACGGGCAAACGGCGCGCAACCTGCAGTGTTTCCAGCGCGAACTTGGCCACCGCGGCTACGGGCTGACCGGCTCCGGGTACTACGGCGACAACACCAAGGCCGCTGTGCTGGACCTGCAGCGCCGCAACGGCTTGGACCCGTCTGGGACCATCGGCCCGAGCACCTGGAAGGCCGCGTGGGAGGGCAAGACCCGCTGAGCCCCCTGCTGCCTTCAGCGCTTGGGACATCGACGACTCCCGCCACTTCCGTCGCAAATCCGCCCAGTTCACACGGGCCGGCGAAGTTGCAAAGCACGGGCCGACCCACGTGCCGACTGGGCGGGCCGACCCACGTGCGGACTGGGCGGGCCGACCCACCGGCGAGCAGATGACGGTCGGCCCTGCGCTGGTCACAATCGAGCCGTAAGCACGGTCACGAAGCCATGAGTTCTATAACGATTTCTCAAAGTCACTGCGGATCCGTAACGCTTTCAGCGATTGTGACGATGAACACGTCAGTGCGCCGAGCGGTCGGCGTCGATGAACGCCCGTCTCCGCACGACGCCCGCGCGGGGACGGTGCCCTGAGAGGCCCGAACCATGCCGGTTCGGGCCTCTCTGCATCCCCCCGTCCCGATTCGCTCGCGCGTTGTCCATGACGGGTGTCGCCACACCGAACTTCAAGCGTCGGGAGTTGCCCCCCTCTCCGCATTCCATCCACATTCCGAACGTACGGCCCGGCTAGTCCTCTCCGCCGCGACATCCTGGGTGCGGACCGCCTGATCGGGCAGTCCGCAGAGCCACCCGCCGACGTGCCAGCGCACGGCGAGCCAGCGCACGGCGAGCCAGCGGATGACGACCAGCGGATGACGACCAGCGCATGACGACCACGGGCGCTCCGCGCGAACAGGGAGGGGAAGTAATGGACGGGTTCGACATCAGCACGGAAAGGGTCTCGGCCGCCGGGACCGGGATCACCGACATTGGGGGCTCGCTGGCCAGGGAGATCGGGACCATGCACGATCTGCTCGGCGAGATTCGCGCCGGCTGGCAGTCGAGCGTGGCCGCGCCCCGGTTCGCCGCAGCCATGACCGGATACCTCGATGACGCCACCCGGCTGAAGGACGCATTGCTCAGCCACGGCGCCGCGCTCGCCGGCGCGAGCCGCTCTTACGACGCGACGGAATCGGCCTTAGCCGACAGCATCCCGGCGGTGGCCCGATGACCACCATCTCGGTCAACTACGCGGCCATGGGGTCCGGGCATCAGGGATTGGTTGCAACCTGGGGGCGCATTGAATCCCACCTGAGTGAATTGGACCAGCTGGTGGCCGGCACCGGCGACATGCGGGCAGACGCGCTGCAGGCCTACGCCGCGCTGAAAATGCGGTGGGCCGCGTCCGCCGCGGATCACCAGCAGGCGCTGCGAGCCTTGGCAGGCCTGGTAGACCAAGCCGCCGAGCGCTACCGACAGGTGGATACCGCGCTGGCGGCCCAGTTCGAGTGACATCGGCGCGACCAGGGGACCGCGCCGGCAGGAGAGCGCTACGGCATCGCGGTGCCGTAGGACACCCCCTCGCGGTATGGGGTGCTGCGGTAGAGGCACGACCGCAGGACCGTGCTGCGGAATTACACTGCGCGGCATGACGGTGCAGCAACAGAACGGTGCAGCGACAGGACCGCAACCCGGGTTGACCGAGCTCAGGACGGTGGTGGTCGACCGACCGCGCGCCGGGCAGGATAGGACGATGACCGGACCGAATCTGCTCGAGCCACCGCCCGTCCTGCTGCCTGTTGATCCTGCCGCCGCCGAGCTGGAGGCCGGCGCCGACCCGTCGTCGATCGCCAGGAGGCATCCCACGTCGAGTCTTGCGTGGGCCACGCTGGCCGAGCGGTCCCTGGACGCCGGCGACGACGTATCCGGATACGCCTATGCCAGGGTCGGCTACCACCGCGGGCTCGATGCGCTGCGGCGCAGCGGCTGGAAGGGCGGTGGCCCGGTGCCGTGGTCGCATGTGCCAAACCGGGGGTTCCTGCGCGCGCTCTCCGCGCTGGGCCAAGCTGCCGCACTGTTCGAGGAGGAGGACGAGGTCGTCAGGGTGCGGGCGCTTCTCCTGAATGCGGACCCACACCTGCCGCCCGGGATGCTGCCCTGACGCAGTTCACAATCACTGTTCCGTCACCACCGAATCGTGGCAATAGGTACCGAACCGAGGCTGTACGCGGACCGGAACCAGATCTGCGTCAGGCGAGAGCCGGGATTCGGATACTGGCCTGCGATTCAGTACACCCCGCGCACCAGTCGCAGCGGCTCGGTGTGCTTGTAGAACACCCAGCGGTCCATCTCCCGCGGATACCGCACACCGTCCCGGACGACTCCGGTGGCCGGCCTGGCACGGAACTCCACAGCCCTGCCCAGTTTGGTCGTAGGCCGCCGGCCGATACCGAGAAAACGGCGCCGCACCACCGTCACCGCAAGACCTTTGTCCTGGTCTGGCTCCACCTGAACGACAGCGGCAGCCCCGGACAGCACCTTGTGTTCGTCCACGTAGACCAGGCCGACCATCGGCCCGACACGCCCGGACCCGACCAGCACCCCGCCGACGTCATCGCGGACCAGCGGCACCAGATCGACCTCGCCTCGCAGCGCCGTTTGTACAGCTGCCGGGCCGGTAGGTAGTCGCCAGATGGCGGTCACCGCCGTCTTCGTCGGCGTCGCATACCCCACCTCCACGTCGGCCAACAGACCCTTGCGGAGCAGCCGCAACACCACCGCGGCGAGGTCGGCGTCATCGCCGACCACCAGGATCCGCCCGGCCAGCAGCTGGTCGATGGCCTTGCCGGGACGCGGCCCGACGAACTCGATCGGCGCGCGACCACATGCATCCAGGATCTCCTCAATGCCGCGTTCGATCCCGTCCGAAGTGGCTGCGCCGGCCTCGGCGGGCGCAGCGGAGCGACAGCAGATCACGGTGAGCTCGGACAACCGACTACCCTTCCAACGGCACGGTTCGTGTGCCGACCCCGCCCAGCTGCGTCACGCCGGGACGGGGTGCCGTCCGGGTGATTGCGCCGCGGCGCGAGACCCGCAGCGTGCGCCGCCCACGCGACGCACCGAACAACGGGAGTGTGCCATGCCGGTGATGGTGCTGATCGGCGCCCAGTGGGGCGACGAGGGCAAGGGCAAGGCGACCGACCTGTACGGCGAGCGTGTGCAGTGGGTGGTCCGCTACCAAGGCGGCAATAACGCCGGGCACACCGTGGTGCGGCCTGACGGCCAGTCCTTCGCGCTGCACCTGGTGCCGTCTGGCATCTTGTCCCCCTCGGTGATGAACGTGATCGGCAACGGGGTGGTGATCGACCCCGGCGTGTTGCTCGGCGAACTCAGCGCCCTCGCCGATCGCGGTGTCGACACCGACAACCTGCTGATCTCGGCCGATGCGCACCTGATCATGCCGTACCACGTTGCCATCGACAAGGTCTCCGAGCGGTATCTGGGCAAGGCCAAGATCGGCACCACCGGCCGCGGCATCGGCCCGGCCTACCAGGACAAGATCGCCCGGATGGGCGTGCGCGTCCAGGACGTCCTCGACCCCGGCATCCTGACCCAAAAAGTCGAGGCGGCGCTGGACCTGAAGAACCAGATGCTGGTCAAGATCTACAACCGCAAGGCACTTGACCCCGCCAAGGTGATCGAGGAGGTGCTGGCCCAGGCAGAAGGGTTCAAGCACCGCATCGCCGACACCCGCCTGGAACTGGCGCGCGCGGTGGAGCGCGGCGACACCATCTTGCTCGAGGGCGGCCAGGGCACGCTGCTGGACATCGACCACGGCACCTACCCGTTCGTCACCTCCTCCAGCCCGACCGCGGGCGGCGCGGCCACCGGCTCCGGCATCGGCCCGACCCGGATCACCACCGTGATGGGCATCCTGAAGGCATATACCACCAGGGTCGGCGCCGGCCCGTTCCCGACCGAACTGCGCGACGAGTGGGGCGAGTACCTGCGCACGACCGGCCACGAGGTGGGGGTGACCACTGGGCGGATGCGCCGCTGCGGCTGGTTCGACGCGGTGATCGCCCGCTACGCCAGCCGGGTCAACGGCATCACCGACCTGTTCCTTACCAAGCTGGACGTGCTGTCCTCGCTGGAGCGGGTGCCGATCTGCGTCGGCTACCTAGTCGACGGGAAGCGGCACGATGAGATGCCGATGACGCAGACCGGCTTCCACCACGCGGTGCCGATCTACGAGGAGCTGCCCGGCTGGTCCGAGGACATTTCTGGCTGCCGGACCTTGGCGGAGCTGCCGGCCAACGCCCGCGCCTACGCGCAGCGCGTGGAAGAGCTTTCTGGTGCCCGGATCTCGGCGATCGGCGTCGGCCCAGGGCAGGAACAGACCATCGTGGTGCACGACGTGCTAGCCGCCCGCTGACCACGCCCGGGCCATCTTCGTGCACGACGTGCTGGACACCCGCTGGCCCCGCCCGGCTCGCACTCCCCGCCGCCCCGGGACCCCGGCCGCACCAGAACCCGGGCCGCTGGGCTCGTTACCTCCGAGAGGTAGCCCGAAGCTGGCAGCGGTAGCCCGAGCTGTCCGGCGTGTCGCGCCAACATCGGGCTACCTCCGCGGCGCGGCGGGTCGGACCAGAGTGGGACAGACCGCGGCAGCACAGAGGCGGGACAACGCGCGGCGCCACAGAGCAGAGCGGGACAGCGCGGGACGGACGGCGCGGGCACCAAGTCGGTCCAGCGAATCCCACGCGCTCTGCGAGCGCTATAGCGCTATAGTTACGCTATGGCCACGATTCAGATTCGCGAGATCCCCGAAGACGCCTACGAGGTGATCCGCAAGCGGGCACGCGCGGACGGGCGGTCCATCCAGTCCTACATGCGTGATTGGGTGGTCGATTTCGCCGCCAGCCCTACGACCGGTGAACTGACGTCAGCGCTGGAGGCCGCCCTGGCCGTCCACACCACGCCCGGCGCGACGCGCGAGTCCATCCTGGGCGACCTCGCTGCGGATCGCCGGTGAACGACTGCGTGCTGGACGCCTCCGCCATGATCCTTGCGGTCAGCGGCAAGAGCGACGATGCTTCGACGTTGCGCACACGACTGTCGGGCGTCCGCAAGCATGCCCCGCACCTGATCGACGCCGAAGTCGGCAATGTCCTTCGTCACCATGAACGTCGGTCCCAGTTGAGTCCGGAGGAGGCATTGCTCGCTCGACGCGCTTCGCTGGCACTCATCGACCACCGCTATCCGCATACCGGCTCGCTGGCCGAACTGGCGTGGACGTGGCGGCACAACCTGAGCTTCTACGACGCGCTCTATGTCGCCCTCGCCGTACTGCTGGATCTCCCGCTAGTCACCGCCGATGTCCGGTTGAGCCACACACCGGCGGCGCTCTGCACTTTCGAACTCGTCTGACCCCAGAACGCCCGTCCAGGTCCAGCTCCAGGTCCAGGTCCCGCTCCAGGTCCAGGTCCCGCTCCAGGTCCAGGTCCAGGTCCAGCTTGGCGATGGCTACTGCCACCGGCGAGCCTCTGGGAGGTGCAGTCCATTCTCCGGCGCAGAGTCAGCCGCTCGTGTGGCTCGGCATGGACGTCGGCGACGCCATCACAGAACCTGACAGGATCAGCGGGCTCGACCCGATGGCTGCAGGCGCCCTCCATCGCTGCGGCCGATCCTCAAGCCCGCCGATCTGCGGTCAACGGTCCGGCTGTTCGGCTTGTTGCTGCATGCGTATGCGGTCGACGGCTCTGCCGATCACCCGACCGGCAACGGTACCGCCGCCAACGAAGCCGACGGCGCAACCGGCTATGGAGCCACCGGTCGGCCATCGAGCCGGAGCGTCGCGAGCCGTGTCCGTTTCGTCCCTGATGGCGATATACGCATATCGTGCTCAGCGTCGCGCCGGGTTGCTTGATGGTGGCGATGGATGCCACTGAGACCAGCCACGACACCCCTGAGCCGACGCGCGAGTCCATCCTGGCCGGCCTTGCCGCTCGCGCCGGAAGGCGGCGTCACAAGTCCCGCACGAATCGCGACGCCTGGTTGCCGAGCGCAACTGATCGGACCGGATCCGACCGCGTCGAGACACCAGTGTTCTGATTTAGGTGTGACGTCTTCGCCGCGCCGGCTACCGAACGCCAAGTCGGTGCGGGTCCGGGACGCGGCCACCGGCCAGCAGCTATCGCGCCCGCGTTCCGACATTGTGCCCGCGTTCGGACACTGTGCCCGCGTTCCCGCCAGCTCGAACGCGCTCCGGCGCCCGCGGACCCGTCAGCCGTCGCCAGCTCCATGCGACGCTCCTGGCGGGTCGAACTGGTCACCGAACCCGCCGAGCGGGCTGCTGGTCGCGCTACTGGCCAAGTCCTGGCGGCCCTTCGCCGGCTGCCCGCCGGCGGTCGGCCAGGACATCTTGGTGCTCCGGCTCCACCCGGAGCGTTGACCGGCGCCCGAGTTGGGCACTGGCGTATTTTTTGCGTCCCTTTGACACACCTGATCCCCGGGAGTCTTCACACACCGCGGGGTGGCGGCCGGCCCCCATCCGCGCACCAGAACGGGCCGGATGGCACCTCTGGTCCGTGATCGGCGCCGGCCAGCGTCTCAACGGGAAGGGAAGTGGTGATGGTGTCTCAACGAGCTCGGATTGCCCGCGCCTGGGCCATCACCGTGGTCTCACTGCTCGGCGTCGGGACAACGGTGTTCCTGGCTCCCTCAGCGCTCGCCGCCGCCGGGCTGACCCTGAGCAGCACGACGTTGAACTTCTCGCCCACCCCTGTCGGTGACTTGAGTCCCGTTCTGTCCCTGACGATCACTAACAACACCGGATCGAACGTCACCGCGCAGATCGGCGGTGGAGCCCTGAACTCCGGCCACGACTTCGTCTACGACGGTGAGAATTGCCCGAGCACGCTGAACCCTGGAGACACGTGCGCCGCCTCCTACCAGTTCTCTCCTGAGTCGGTCGCGAGCCATCTGTCCGACACCGCGTCGCTGATGGTGCAGGGCACGGTCGTCACCATCACCCTGGTGGGGGTCGGATCGCCGGATTTCACCGTCACCCCAACGACACTGGCCTTCCCGGACACGGTCGTCGGCTTCACCGCCGCGATGCAATCGGTGGTCATCACCAACGTGAGCTCGCACAGCCACGCTCCGAACCTGGCCGGCGGGGCGCTGTTCCACCACACCGACTTCGCCTCGGACGGCCAGACCTGCGGAACCTTGGCGCCCGGAGCCAGTTGCGCATTCCGATACCACTTCGCCCCGACCGGACCCGGCACGCTGACCGATGGCACCGACATCACGGTGGACGGAATCGCGCATCCGATTACGGTGACGGGCAAGGCAATCACCGGAATTGACATCTCGCCGACGACCATGCAGTTCCCGGACACGCCGGTCGGTCAGCTCAGCTCGACGATGGACGTGACGATCACCAACGTGAGTGCCAATGTCCTGCATCCGGGCATCGGCGGCGGATCCCTGGCCGGCGGCCAGAACTTCGTCTACGACGGGGAGAACTGTCCAGACACGCTGGCCCCCGGGCAGGCCTGCCGGGCCAGCTACCAATTCGCCCCGAAGTCGGCTGGTCAGAAGACGGACACCGCAACCCTGATGATCTCCGGCGGCACCGTGCCCATCAGCCTCGTAGGCGGGCATTCGTCCGCCACCTCGAGCAATCACCCGGCCTCGGCCCAACCGACCTCGCCGCATCCGACGCCAACTCACCCGATTCAAACGAACTCCACCGAGCAGCGCACCACCGCGGCCACGTCCCCAACGGCATCCACCGCAGCGGACAGCAGCGCCACCGACTCTGCGACGACCGTCGCAAGCGGGCAGTCCACGTCCACCCAGGACGAGGCCTCCGCCGGTGCAGGCGGCATCGCGGTCAACAGTTCGGTTACCGGCGACTCGACCGCACGCCCACAGCCGCTCACCGCGCGGGCCAACTCCGGGAGTTCCTTCTGGCCGTACGTCTGGATCGCCGTGGGGATCATTGCGGTGTTGGCAATCGGATTCGGCGGCTACGCGTTCGGGCGCCGCCGTCGGTAACGCCGCCGTCGCCAGCGTCGTCGATAGCTTCGCTCGCGCCTTCCAGTGGCCACCGACGCCGTCCTCCACACAGCCGTCAGCAACGGCGCCACTTCAGGTGCGGTGACAGTTCCGCGATGCCGACCACTATCATCGGCGCCATCGCTGGGCGAGCGTCACCCGGACCGCCAGCGCTTGGCGGATCCCCACCCTCAGAACGCGGGCACAACCGTACAACGCGGCAGCAATCGTCGCCGCGTACTGCACAATCTGCCCGCGTCGTGCCGATCAGGCTGGATCCGGGCCGCTGAGACTCACCTCAACGGGCTTCGGCACCCGGCAGACGTCGTCAGCTCCTGTCGACCCGCACCTTGTCCCGCCACAGGCCCAGCACGTCGGCCGTGCCCGTCTCGCCGATCTCGTCACCGCGGTTCCACAGGCCCAGGTACAACGCGGTCGCCGAGCCGGCCAACACTGACTCGGGCTCCACACCCGGATCCGACCCGAAAGCGGTTACCGGCGGATCCGTGGAGATCGTCACCGTCCAAGCGGCGGCGGAGTCGGTCGGCGCGATGAGCACGCTGACCGGGACGTCACTGCGCAAGCGCGAGCTGCGCCTGGTGATGAACCCCGTCAACAACTCATCCAAGCCGTCGACCGCTGTCGCCGCGTCGATCCCGGCCTCGCCGGCGGTCGGGATCCGCCCCAGCCGGGCGGCCAGCGCATCGACGCAGTGGATGGTCGTCTCGTGCGCCAGCCGCCTGGCCCAGAACCGGCGCGGCGCAGGGGCGGCGCGCAGGAACACAGCGGCCCGAAGATCGTCCGGTGCGCTCTGCAGGGCGCTGAGCAATCCCTCAACGCCCTCCGCGAACCAGCCGGGCAAGGTGGTTCGATCCGCCGGCGGCTTCGTCGACCTGTCCAGCTCCTTCGGCAACTCGACGCGAGCCAGAGCTCCTGCCACCACCGCCGTCGCCCATCGGTGCACCGTGCCCTGGTGCGCCAGCAGATCGGCAACGGTCCACTCCGGGCAGGTGGGCACCGGTGCGTCCTGACCGGCCGCGCCGGCGTCGGTGGCCAGCCGTTCGGCCGCCGAAGCGATCAGCGCGAGGTATTCGTCCAGGTTCAGCGACGTCGACATGTCACCAGGGTTGCACGTCGGGCCGAGTCACCCGGCGGCGCCAGCTCGCCGACCAAATCCAGTCGTGGGTGTGGCGACGCGCTATGGGGGCTGTGCAAAATAGCCGTCCAGCCAAGGTCGAAGAGATTTCATGCGTTCCAGCCGGGCTGGTTCGATGGCCGATTCCGGCTCAGACCATCGCAGGCGGTCGGCGACATGTACATGACCCGGGGCGACTTCAATCTGCGACAGCCCCTCTGGCGCGTCCCGGCACCCACGACCGGGGACGTGACGACCGTGCCACCGGCTGGCCTCTGCGGCATCGCTACGCTGCGGTGCTGTGCGCATCCTCGTCATCGGCTCCGGCGCCCGAGAACACGCCATCGCGCGGGCGCTGCGCCGCGACCCGACGGTGACGGACTTGCACGTCGCGCCCGGCAACGCCGGCACCGCCGCGCTGGCCACCAATCACGATGTCGACGCCGCGAACGCCGACTCCGTCATCGCCCTGGCTCACCGAATCGGCCCCGACCTAGTGGTGATCGGCCCGGAAGTGCCGCTGGTCAACGGAGTGGCCGACGCCGTGCGGGCCGCAGGATTCGCCGCGTTCGGGCCCTCACAACTCGCCGCCAGGATCGAGGGCTCGAAGGCGTTCGCCAAGGATGTGATGGCGGCGGCTGGCGTGCCCACCGGCCGAGCGATCACCGTGTCCAACGATGGGCAGATCGACGCGGCGCTGGATGTTTGCGGTGCGCCGTACGTGGTCAAGGATGACGGGCTGGCGGCCGGCAAGGGCGTGGTCGTCACCGGCGACCGCGCGGCGGCGGCGGCCCACGCCCGCGCGGTGCTGGCCGGCGGCCACTCGGTCCTGGTCGAGCAATACCTGGCCGGGCCGGAAGTCAGCCTCTTCGCGATCTGCGACGGTGCCCGCGCCCTTCCGCTGCTGCCGGCCCAGGACTTCAAGCGCATCGGCGATGGCGACACGGGCCCGAACACCGGCGGCATGGGCGCCTACGCTCCGCTGCCCTGGGCACCGGCCGACCTGGTGCCGACGGTGCAGCGGACGGTCCTGGACCCAGTGCTGGCCGAGATGGCCCGCCGCGGGGCGCCGTTCGCCGGGCTGCTGTATGCCGGGCTGGTGCTGACCGCCGATGGGCCACAGGTGATCGAGTTCAATTGCCGCTTCGGCGACCCGGAGACCCAGGTGGTGTTAGAACTGCTGGACACACCGCTGGCCGCCCTGCTGCTCGCCGCCGCCAATGGCGACCTGTCCGCGGCGCCGCCGCCGCGCTGGAAGTCCGGCTCGGCGGTGACCGTGGTGATCGCCGCGGAGAACTACCCGGCGGCACCCGTCACCGGCGACGTGATCTTCGGCGCCGATGCGGACGGGATCCTGCACGCAGGAACTCGGCTGGCCGATGATGGCACGGTGGTCAGCTCGGGTGGCCGGGTGCTGTCGGCGACGGCGACCGGGCCGGATCTCGCCGCCGCCCGAGATGCGGCCTACCGGTTGGTGTCCCGGGTGCGGATGCGAGGAGCGCAATACCGAACGGACATCGCGAACCTGGCGATCACCGGCCGGATAACGATCCCGCGGCGGTAGCCCAGCCGTGTCGCCGTGCGCAATCTCCTCTACCAGGATCCGTAGTGCTCCGGCACCCGGGTTATCACCGGCAGCACCGCCACCAGCACCAGCGCGAACACGGCAAACACGGACGCCTGCGCGACACCCGGGGCCGCGGACGAAGCGATCACCGCGGTGGCGATCGAGATCGTTGCGATGGAGCCGACCTGCCGGTCCGTGGTCCGCAGCGCGGCCAGCGACGCCGAGAGCTCCGGCGCCAGTTGCAAGCCGGCATTGCGGCTGGCCGGATTCGACCAGCCCACGCCAATCCCGATGATGCAGGCGACGACCGTCAACCACAGGTACGGGGACAGGCCGATGGGAGCCACCGCCAGGCCCACCACGCCAACCATGATAAGGACCGTCCCGACGTAGAGCGGACGATGATAGCCGGTGCGGCGCAACAGGCTCTGAGCCGTCAGCAAGGTTCCTGAGCTGAGTGCACCAATACCGTACCGGGTGGTGGCATACAGCGGGATCAGAGCAATCAACCACACCCAGCCCGGGCCTGTCTCACCGAGATAGGTCAGACCGAGCATCACGGCCAGCAGCCCAACGCCCAGCAGCAACATGCCGGGCACGTCCAGCCGTGCGTGATTCTCAACAGCCCGGGGTCGATCGGCCAGAATGAAGCGCAGGCACAGCGGGATCAGCAGCGCGCCGATGGGCACCTTCACCAGAAAGATGCCGTGCCACGACCAGTACGTGACGAACAGACCGCCGAGGATCGGGCCGATCATGGCGCCGATCGGGAAGATGCTGCCGAACAGCCCGACCGCCTTGTCGCGGGCGGTCCCGAAATGCTCTACCACGATGCCGGTCGCGGCCGGAGTGAACCCGGCACCACCGATCGCCTGCACGACCCTGAGTGCGACCAGCAGGTAGATGTTGTCCGCCAGCCCGCAGAGCAGCGAAGCCACGCTGAATATCACTATCGAGGCGAGGAACACCCGCCGGCGCCCGTAACGATCCCCCAGCTTGCTCGCAGGCGAGACCATCAGCACCAGCCCGAGGCTGTAGCCGGTGATCGTGCACCCGCTCCACCGTCCGGATCCCACCCGGGCCGAGCCTCACCCACCCCGACACTGGCTCACTTGGCGTCTGCGTAGCAGGACACGGCAACCGGCCGCACCGGCGTCTGCACCGCAGAGCCGGGAAACACCAGGTCCCTGGCGGTGTTCGCGGCCTGGACGGTCAGCTCGCCCACCCGGTCGGCATGCTCTGCCGGCACGTGCACGATCAGCTCGTCGTGCTGGAAGAACACCAGCTCGGCGCCCGGCACCTCGCGGAGCAGCAGCCGCAGCCCGGTCAGCCACACCGCAGCCCAGTCCGCCGCGGAGGCCTGGACGACGAAGTTGCGGGTGAACCGACCGCGATCGCGGGCCACCTGCCTGGCCCGCCGCTCGCCCGCGGCGTCGGCGTCGGCGCCCACCAGCTCCCGCCACCGTGCCGACGGCGGCGGGCAGGCCCGGCCCAGCACGGACCGCACCACAGCGCCCGCCTCACCCCGCCGTGCGGCCGCCTCCACATAGCCGACCGCTGCCGGGTACCGCACCCGCAGGGTGGCCATCAACCGGGCGGCCTCACCGGTGGTCTGGCCATACATGGCCCCCAGCATGGCGAGCTTGGCGTGCGCCCGGTCGCCGCCGAAGCCGTCCGCGGCCAGGGCGGCATACAGGTCCGCCCCGCTGGAGACCGCCGCCAAAGCGGGATCACCCGACACCGCCGCTAGGATTCGCGGCTCCAGCTGGGCGGCGTCGGCCACCACCAGCAGGTGCCCCGGTTGGGCCACCGCCGCACGGCGCACCGACTTGGGCAGCTGAAGCCCGCCACCGCCGCGGGTGGCCCACCGGCCTGACACCACCTCGCCGGGTAGGAACTCCGACACCAGTCGACCGCCGGACACCCAGTCCGCCAACCAGTTCCAGCCGTTCGCGGTGTACAGGCGGGCCAGGTCCTTGTAGGCCAGCACCGGTGCTACCGCGGGATGGTTCAGTTCGCGGATCACCCACGCCCTGGTGGTCTCGATGTCGAATCCAGCCCGCTGGAACGCCTGCCGCAGATCGACGGCGGAGTCGGGGTTCACGGTGAAGCCGAAGGCAGCGGTGATCTGCTCGGCCAGCGCGGCCATCCTGGGTGGTCGGGCGCCGGGCGCCGGGCGCGGCCCGAGCAAGTCGGTGAGAATCCGCTCGTGGATGGTGGTGTCCCAGGGGAGACCGGTCCTGGTCATCTCCGCGGCGACCAGCGCAGAGCCTGACTCGGCGGCGATCAGCAGGCGCAGCGCTCCGAGCGGGACGGCAATGCCCGCCGCGGACGCGGCTGCGCCGTCCGCGGATGCAGGTAACCGGTGCTGCTGGTCGGCGAATGCAGCCAGCACCTGCTCCAGATGCTTGGTCGGGGCCTGACGGCGGTCCGTATTCGGATCGAACAGCGCCCCCTGGGCGTCGGTCGACCCGGCCGGTGGCGGATCGGCCGGGGCCGGGAGGCTATCACGCCTGGCCAGCACCGCGGCGGCGCGGCAAGGCGCATCGAACACGCCGTCGCGACCCAGCAGAATCCTTTCGGTGAGCGCGATGTCGTGGCACCGCTCGACGGTCACACTCACGTCACCGACATTCAAGTCACCCACATTCAAGCCGCCGACATCCAAATCATCGACGCCCACATCACCCACGCCCACGCCAGCGGTCGACAGTGCCGGATACACCTCGGCGGTGGAGTCGAAGATCCAGCGGGGATGACGTGCCTGCAGCTGCGCCAGTCCGGTCGCGCCAGTCAGCGCGTTCGCGCTGAGGTGCTGCGGTGGCCCGACGGGCGTGCCGTCATCGGCGTAGCTACCCAGCAAGAAGCCGCTTCCGTCGGGTACCAGGGCGGCCAGCACACCGCCTATTGTTCCGGGCTGATCGGACAGCAGCGGACCGCCAGGTGGCCACCGGCTGAACCGCCGACGGCATGCCGGCTCACCCGGCGATCTGGCGACCGGACAGCCAGCTGACCACGCTGAGCCCCTGCGCCGGGGTCCAGGACAGCGGCCCCGGATCATCCAGGTTCTGCTCGCCGTCGCCTGACAGGAACTTCTTCAGCGTTGTGGGCGGCTGTGCCCCAGCAGTGTTCGGGTTGCCCAGGACCAGGAACCGCTCATGCCCGTTCGGGTCGATGAAGACGACGGCGTCCTGATGGTCGACGTCGAAGGTCAGCGGCTTTCCGGTCAACCAGTCCGTCGGGACCGGCGAGTCGGATTCCGGAACCTGCTGGTAGTACACGCCCAGGTCGTTCCACAGCGTCGCCAGGTGGGCGGGCGTCCCGCCGGCCAGTACCCAGTCAGGTGTCGCATCGGGGAAGAGCGTTCGGTAGGCGGCCAGCCGGGCCGGGGTGTCTCGGGTCGGGTCGACGGTCACCTCCAGGAAGACCACCGAGCCGCCGTCTCCGTCGCGGGTGGCGGCGGCGCCCATGTGTTCGAAGTTGACGCTGGTCATCGGGCAGATCTCCTGGCACAAGGTCAGGAAGTCGCCTATGACGACGGTCTTACCGTGGTAGGCCGCCAGCGTGGTGGTGGCCCCGGTGCTGGTGGCCAACGGCACGTTCAGCACCGCCGGGTCCAACGGTCGGTCGATCTGTGAGCCGAGCGAAGCCGCCGGCGCGGCCGGGCTCGACGCGCCGCACCCGGCCACTGCGAGGATTAGCGTCAGTACTGCTACCAAGGATCCCAGCCGCGCCGCTGGCTTGGCCCTAGCACGCCTGGTCATTGCCGATTCGGTCGAAAGCTTGGCCAGCACTGTCATTTTCACCTAGTTGCTGTCAACTCACCTTGCAGCG
>CAJDUM010000015.1_pt1 | contig 52788 bp, 48 predicted proteins | sample 7390781 | NCBI WGS metagenome assembly CAJDUM01 (sample SAMEA7055661, study PRJEB34461) | soil metagenome | biome: terrestrial ecosystem; feature: Peninsula; material: soil | place: Antarctica | collected 2016 | reverse complement strand
CGTCCAGCACAGACGAGCCCGACGACTTTCTCGTCGACGTAGAAGCAGTACCCCCCGAACATCGCCCTCGCGCTGACATCCAAGGGCTGCAGAGCTTCGATGAGATCGTCAGCCGCATCCTGAGTCGCCTTGTCCGGCACTTGTGAGCCCTCCTGCCGAACCCAGATGGCGCGTTGATGGTCGCCAAGCGTCCGGAACTCCGGATGATGGCCGCCCAAGGTACTGAACGGCACGACTCTAGTCGCACCACCACCGTCAATCGCTCGAATCACTGGGTCGTGGGGTGCGCAGCGTTCCACCGACTCGGGAAGTGGCACTCGGGCAGATTGGGATCCCCAGGAGTAGGGATGCCCGGATACCGTGCGTCGCTCCGCTAGATCTGGCCGCACTGATCCCGTCCGGTCCCGCGCTGGTGGATGTGGTGCTGGCGCTCGCGGCGCGGCACGTCGACCTCGATGAAGTGCCGGCGGCCCGTTGCGAGGTGCTGACAGGTGATGCTGCGAGTGACTCGCCCGCTGCATCACACGGCTTCGGTTGGTGTTCGTCAACCCGGCGATCCCGCTATCAGAGCAGTCCCGCCGGACCATGGTGGAACGGGCAGTGTCGGTCCACCTGGCGCCAGGCAGACACTCGCACGGCTGAGCGGGGTGGCTCGTCTGGTGAGTGTGACGATCGAATGTCGGATTTGTGTGCACTGAGGCAGGACGTGCTCAGCAGGCACAATGTTACCGTCCGTCAGGATGCAATCGAGCGGAGCAACATACGTCGCAATCGAACGCACCAAACCCGACACCGCGCCCAGATCGAATCAAGTATCTTCGCATTGTGCAACTGTCGAAGATGCGTTGAGGCAGGACTTTTCACTCCATTGCGAATTGTGGGTCTGGTTGGGCGGTCGTAGTTTCTGATCATGTCGATCATTCGCCGCACTGCCGGTACTTCTCGGCGCGGATTCAGCGCACTCCTGGTTTGTGCCGTCGCGGCCGTCACCGCTTTCGCGCTGGCAACTCCCGCAAATGCGGCACCTCCTACGCAAGAAGACATTTCGTTCCCGAACTCGGTTCCTCGATGGGCAACGTCTGCCGCGGACGCCGGGCCGACGGCGAGCAGCGACACCGTCGAGGGTGAGGTGTACCTGTCGCTCAAGGACGAGCAGGGCGCTCGGTCACTGGCACTTGCCGCATCGACGCCGGGCAGTGGCCAGTACGGCAAATACCTCTCCCCTCGGACATGGATCGGGCGGTTCGCTCCGAGTTCCAAGGACTTCGCCGCTGTTGAGCGGTATCTGCGCGCGAGCGGGCTGACCATCTACGCGACGCCACAGAGCCGCCAATACATCGTCTTCCGTGGGCCGGCGGCGGCTGTCGGCCCGGCATTCGGAACAACCTTGCACAACTACCGCTATGACGGCGCACTGCGCTACGCACCGGCCAGCGTGCCGACAATGCCCCATTCGATCGGTGCAGCCGTGATCGGGCTGAGCGTGGACGGCGGTCGCGCGATGATCCGTCCCAGCCACGTGACACCGTTGGACGGAGAACCGACCAGCAGCCCGAAGAACGGCGCGCAGGCGCCGAGCACGCTTGCGCCGAATGCGCTCGCCGCACTTCCGAGATACATCTGCTCGAGCTATTACGGCGAGCACACCGGAGTGACGCCGAAGGCATACGGAAATACGAGCTTCCCAACTTTCCTGTGTGGGTACCTGCCGGACCAGTTGCGCTCCGGCTACAACCTGAACAAGCTGATCACGGCCGGGAACAACGGCCATGGGCAGACGGTCGCGATTATCGACGCGTACGCCTCGCCGACGATCCTGCAGGACACCAACGACTACATGCTCGCCGTCGGCTCACCGCTGCTGACCAACTTCCGTGAGATCAAGCCGACGGCCTTTGTCGACACCGATGCGTGTGCGGGAGCGGCCGGTTGGCAAGGCGAGGAGACGCTCGATGTGCAATCGGCGCACTCCATCGCACCGGGCGCGAGCATCCTGTATGTCGGCGGTTTCAACTGCGGCGGCGGGCTGGACATCGCCATGTCCACCGTTCTGGACCGTGGCCTGGCTACCATCGTGTCCAACAGTTACGGCAACGAAGGGGAGAACCTGTCGCTGTCGTATCTGCAGGGACAGCAGAACCTGGAGTTGCAAGCGGCCGGTGAAGGAATTGGGCTGTACTACTCCAGCGGCGACTCCGGTGACGAGTCGCCCAACCTGCCGTACATTTCGCCCGACTTCCCAGCCAGCTCGCCGTGGGTGACAGCGGTCGGCGGTACCAGCGAGGCGTTCGGGGCCAGCGGATCACAGGTGTTCGCAACCGGCTGGGGGACGGTGCTCGATCAGATCGTGCTCAACACGAAGGGCACGTTGGCGTTCGCCTACAAGCCGTTGCCGGGGAACGTGTGGGGCGGCGGTGCCGGTGGGGGCACCAGCACCGCCTTCGCCGAGCCCGACTACCAGAAGGGAATCGTTCCGGCATCGCTAGCGAATTCCACCTCCGGCGGGCCCGGACGGGTGGTGCCGGACGTGGCTGCCCTGGCGGACCCGTACACCGGATTCCAGATCGCAATGCGTCCGATCATCAGCTGCACGCCTGCCGGCCAGTGCCAGGTCGGCTCGCTGCAGTACGCGACATACGGGGGCACCAGCCTCGCCTCGCCGATCACTGCCGCGCAGATGGCGTTGGCTCAACAGGCTGCTGGACGGACTGTCGGCTTCGCGAATCCCGCCCTGTACGCCGCGTACCGTGTCAAGCCGAGCCTGTTCAACGACGTGACGACGCCGCAGCCACCGACGGCGCTGACGTACACCAGCGCTCGTACGGGCCACGACTTCCTGGTCACACTGGACCAGGACACGTCGCTGCAGACAGCACCCGGCTACGACAATGTGACAGGTCTGGGCGAGCTCAATGTCCCAGGGCTGGCGGCTGTCCTATCCAGCAGCCGCGGCTGACCGCGCTGAGCCGGGCGTTGCTGCGACATGTTACGCAGCTTGTTCAGTCGGCTTCAGGTGGGAGGACAAAGGACCAGCAGCGGGTTCGATTCGCTGTGTAAGCCTTAGGTGCAGCTCGGGGGCGACTCGATCGCCCGGCGCGGTGCCCTTCGCCGATTGGGATAGCTCGACCGTCTTGGATGTCTGGCGGGCCGACGCGTCTGCCCGCTCGCGAAGTCTGCTGGTCGAGCGATCGACAGCAATGCTCACAGCAGCCCACCCCGCGGGCCGTCGAGCGCGGCATCGGCTGCTCCGCCGGCCATGGCACGATCGTGGCGTGACCACCGTTTTGGAGTACCTCGTCATTGCGGCGGCGATCGGCCTTGTCGTGTTCGTGATCGTCGCGTTCCTGTTCGGCCGCGGCGAGCAGATGGCGCCGTTGCCGCCCCGCACCTCGCCGGCCGAACTTCCCGACGATCCGATCCGCGGCGAGGACGTCAGACGGGTCAGATTCTCGATGGGGCTACGCGGCTACCGGATGAGCGACGTCGACTGGACGCTGGACAAGATCGCGGAGGAACTGGACCGGCTGCACCGCCGGGTCGCGGAGCTTGGCGGCGACTCGGCTCACCACGAGGTCCTGCCGGATCAGGCAGGGGATGACGACCTCTTTGCACCGGCGGCCGACCGAGTGAGATCGACACCGTCGGACGATCCGCCGGTAGCGTCGGACCGCGAGCAGGCGTCGCGGAGCGATGAGCTCACGTCGTGAGTGCGCGCCTCATCGTCGCCCGGCAACTGGATTTTCCGGCGGCTGCGGTCTTCCCAGCCCTGATCGGGCTGGCCTCGCAAAGCCGGTGGATCGTGGCCACCACATTGGCCGAAGTCCCCGGCGGTCCGCGGCCGCCCTACCCGGGGGCGCAAATGATCGCGAGAACCGGGTTCGGTCCGGTTGCGCTGCGAGACACCATGCGCATCACCGAGTTCTCCCCGCCGCGGCGATGGGCCGTCGAGCACATCGGACGGGTGGTTCGCGGCACCGGAGTCTTCGGCGTGCTCCCGGGCAACGGTCGGGCTGGAGCGGAGAGTGCTGGCGGCTGCCGGGTGTACTGGACCGAGGAGATGCTGCTGCCGTTCGGCGCGCTCGGCCGGTTGGGCTGGCTGATGCTGCGCCCGCTGGTCCGCGCCGGCATAGGACTGTCGTTGCGTCGGCTGGAGCGAGGCCTCTGTGACGGGACGCTTCCGGCGGCCCAGGACTCGCCTGACTATCGCGCTGCCACGTCGCTCGATCGCGGCCGGCCGGAGCGAAACGGGGCGGGCGCGTCATGGTGACCGTTGACGGGCGGGTTCGGTGCGGGTGGGGTGACTCCGCGGCCGAGTACGTCGACTACCACGACACCGAGTGGGGAGTGCCGCTGCATGGCGACGATGCCCTGTTCGAGCGGATGTGCCTGGAGGCGTTCCAATCGGGGCTGAGCTGGTTGACGATCCTGCGCAAGCGCCCGGCATTCCGGCAGGCATTCGCGGACTTCTGCATCCCGGTGGTGGCCGCCTTCGACGCCGATGACGAGGCGCGGCTGATGAGCGATGCCGCCATCGTGCGGAACCGGGCGAAGATTGCTGCGTCGATCCGGAACGCCAGGACTGCGCAGCAGGTGCCGGAAGGCCTGGATGCGCTGCTGTGGAGCTTCGCGCCGGACAGACCCCGGTCCCGGTCCCGGCCCCGTACTCTTGACGAGGTACCGGCCACCAGCGAGGGATCGGTGGCTATGGCCAAGGAGCTGAAGCGGCGAGGGTTCGTCTTCGTCGGTCCGACCACCGCGTACGCGCTCATGCAGGCCACCGGGATGGTGGACGACCACGTGGTCACCTGCTGGCGGGCCAGCTGACCGTCCCGGCTACCGGGTCCCCTTCGAAGGCGACCGTCAGGTCCTGCTTGCCGCGCGTTTGCCCCTGATGGTGTGCCGGGTGGTGTCGCCGTCCGCTACGGCCGTCCGCGGCTTGGCGGTGGCCGTCGACGCGGACTTCTTGGCCGACCGTCCGGTCGGCTTCGCCGGTGTTGTTGCTGCCGGCTTCGCCGATTTCGAAGGCGACTCGGACGGTACCGTCTGAGTCGTTGCTGCGGACCTATCGTCGATGGATCCGGGCTGAACCTCGATGCGGTCACCGTCCGCCGCTGAGTCCTGGTCGGCGTGGTCGGCGTCGGTCGGCGCTGCTCCACCCACCGAAATGATTGCCACCCCGGAATCGAGATCGATTCGCAGGTTGCCCTTTCGGGCGCTGCCCTCTTCCTCGCGGCGCATCGCCTTGGACTGCCGTTCCTCGATCTCGTGTCGCATGCCAGGGTTGAACAGCGCGCCGAGTTCACCCATTGGTCCCACTCAGCCAGCGTACGCGAGCGCAGCGAGCGGATCACGCCGAACCGCGCGAGTTCACCAGCAAGAGCGGCCGGCTCGCCGGAGGTTCCGTTCTCATCCGCCGAAGTGCGGCCGGCGCTTCTCGACGAATGCGGTGATCGCCTCGCGATGGTCGGGCGAGGCGAAACAGGCGGCCTGGGCGCCGGCCTCGAACTCCAGCACCGATGCCAGCGGAGCCGCCGCCGCATGCCGCAGGGAGGCCTTGATCCAGCCGAACGCGGTCGTTGGGCCCGCCGCCAAGCGGTCGGCCCATTCGGCCACCAACGCTGGGAATGCCTCGTCGTCGGCGAGTTCATCAACCATGCCGATGCGCAGAGCCTCCACCGCGTCGACGCTCTGGCCGAGCAGCATCATCCGCGCGGCCCGGCCCGCGCCGACCAGCCGCGGCAGCGTGTAGGAGGACCCGGAGTCTGCGGACAGTGCGACCCCCGCGAACGCCATCGAGAACGTCGCCGATGCGGCTGCCAGCCGCAGGTCGCAGGCGAAGGCCAGGGCTGCGCCCGCGCCCGCGGCCGGGCCGTTCACGGCCGCCAGCACCGGCTTGTCCATCGCGGTGATCGCGGTGATCAGCGGGTTGTAGAAGCCCGTCACCGTGTCGGCCAGTCGCGGGTCGTCGGTGGTGACCATCGCCAGATGCTCCTTCAGGTCCTGGCCTGCGCAGAAGGCGCGACCGGAGCCGGTTAGCACCACCACCCGCACCGCGGGGTCGGCCGCGCAGTCCGCCACCGCGTCCAGCAGCGCAGACTTCAGCGTTGTGTTGAACGAGTTGAATGCGCGCGGCCTGTTCAGCGTCAGCGTGCGAACCCCCGCCCGCGTGCTGACCAGCAGCTCGCTCTCCTCGCCATCGTTCGTCGGTTTGCTGTTCGTCATGCCGAGCTCCTTTCGGCTAGCGCTCTACGTCGTTGGGCTCCACGGAACCGCCCGGGAAGAGGCTCCCATCGGGTGCGGGACGAGGCAAGATCGGGCCTGCGGCGACCTGATTTGGTGATCGGTACCCACCATGGGGGAGAATAGGGCACCCGCATGCGGTGCGGGCGGTGCCGGGCGGGCTTCCCGTGCGGCCCAGTGTCAGGAACAGTGGTGGAGGGAGTCGCAAATGGCGGCCATGAAGCCCCGCACAGGGGATGGTCCTCTCGAGGTCACCAAGGAGGGCCGGGGGATCGTCATGCGGGTGCCCCTTGAGGGCGGCGGGCGTTTGGTCGTCGAGATCTCGGCCGATGAGGCCGCGGCGCTCGGCGACGCGCTGAAAGCGGTCGTACAGGTCAGCTGAGGTCGTCCGGGAGTAGCCGGACCGATCCGCCCGGGCGGTGCCGAACGGTACCTCGCCCGGGCGGTTTGCTGTCCGTCGGCGGGTCCGCGGTCGGGTGGCTAGCTCATCCGAGCGGCACGGCCGGTCAGAGCAGAGTCTGGTACAGCGCAACGGTCTGCTCGGCGATCGTGGTCCAGGAGAACGCGGAGACCGCGCGCTCCCGCCCGGCCAAACCCCAGGAGCGCGCCCGGTCCGGGTGACCGACCAAGGTGTTGACAGCTTCCGCCAGCCCTCCCTCGAAGTCCTGCGGCGTCGAAGCGTCGTAATGCACCAGCGTCCCGGTGACCCCGTCCTGGACCACCTCTGGGATGCCGCCGACGTCGCTGGCGACCACCGCGGTCCGGCAGGCCATCGCTTCCAGGTTCACGATTCCGAGTGGCTCGTAGACCGACGGGCAGCAGAACACGTCGGCGGCGCTGAGCACTTGCTTGATGTCGGCCTGGCTCAGCATCCCGTCGAGCCAGAAGACCCCGGGACGGGCTGCTTGCAGCGCTGCGACTGCGCGGGCAGTCTCCTCGGCGATCTCCGGCGTGTCGGGGGCGCCTGCGCACAGCACCAGTTGCACTCCCGGATCGAATGCGTGCGCGGCGGCGATCAGGTGCCGTAGGCCCTTCTGCCGGGTGATCCTTCCGACGAAGGCCACGATGGGCGCATCCAGGTCCACTCCACGGGCGGTCAACACGTCCCGTTCGTCGACGTACTGGTAGATCTCGGTGTCGATGCCGTTGCCGATCACGTGTACCCGTGCCGGGTCGAGACCGGGGTAGCAGCGCAGGATGTCGGCAGCCATCTGCCGCGAGACGCCGATGACTGCATCGGCCGCCAGGTAGGCCGTGGACTCGGCCCAGCTGGACAAGCGGTAGCCGCCGCCCAGTTGCTCTGCCTTCCACGGGCGCAGCGGCTCCAGGGAATGCGCCGTCACCACGTGCGGAACCCCGTACAGCAACTTGGCGATGTGCCCGGCCATGTTGGCGTACCAGGTGTGCGAGTGCACCAGTTGCACGTCGGCACAGCCGGCGACCATCGACAGATCCACCGACAGCGTGGCCAGCGCCGGGTTCGTCCCCGACAGGTCGGGCGCCGGCCGGTGGCCGACCGCGCCTGGTCGGTCCTGACCGAAGGCGTGCACGTCGACGTCGATCATCTTCCGCAATTCACGGGCCAGGAACTCCACGTGAACTCCGGCGCCGCCGTATACGTCCGGTGGGAACTCGCGGGTCAAGATCGCCGTATGCATGGCCGGACTCTACGTCCCCACGGCTGCCCGGGACCGCTGCGGACCGCGAATGGGCAGCGGCGTCGGGGGCGGCTCCGGGCGGCTGGCCGGCCGGGATGCGCGTGCCGCTCAGCGAGTAGTGAGCCGGACCGGCTACCGTCAACCCATGGCGGGTAAGCCCAGGGTTCTCGGAATCGTGCTGGCCGGCGGCGAGGGAAAGCGGCTGTGGCCGCTGACGGCCGATCGGGCCAAGCCGGCTGTGCCGTTCGGCGGCAGCTACCGGTTGATCGACTTCGTGCTGTCGAACCTCGTCAACGCCGGGTATTGGAAGATTTGCGTACTGACCCAATACAAGTCACATTCGCTGGACAGGCACATCACCACCACCTGGCGGATGAGCCAGATGCTGGGGAACTACGTCACGCCGGTGCCGGCCCAGCAGCGATTGGGCCCTCGCTGGTATACCGGCAGCGCGGATGCGATCTTCCAGTCACTGAACCTCGTCAACGACGAGAACCCTGATTACTTGGTGGTTTTCGGCGCTGACCACGTGTATCGGATGGATCCGTCGCAAATGGTGGCCGACCACATCGAGTCCGGCGCCCAGGCGACGGTGGCCGGAATCAGGGTGCCGCGTGCGGAGGCGACCGCCTTCGGTGTGATCCAAACCGCGGCCGACGGTCGGCGGATCGAACAGTTCCTGGAAAAGCCCGCAGATCCGCCGGCGGTGCCGGACGACCCCGACGTGGCGTACGCGTCGATGGGCAACTACGTGTTCAACACCGCGGCGTTGATCGACGTGCTCAAGGTGGACGCCGCTGACGAGGCGTCGATGCACGACATGGGCGGCAACATCATGGGGATGTTCGTCGAGCGGGGCACGGCGAACGTCTACGACTTCAACCGCAATGAGGTGCCGGGCGCGACCGATCGCGACCGCGGCTACTGGCGTGATGTGGGCACGCTCGATTCCTACTACGACGCGCACATGGACCTGGTGTCCGTCCACCCGATCTTCAACCTCTACAACGCGGACTGGCCGATCCTGACCATGCCGCCGCCGCTGCCCCCGGCGAAGTTCGTGGAGAACGGGGTGGCCCGTGAGTCGATGATCGGCCCCGGGACGATCATCTCCGCGGCCGAGGTACTGCGATCCGTGGTGTCCAGGGACGTCCGCGTGCTCGGCGGCAGCCGGGTGGAGGGGTCGGTGATCTTGCCCGGGGTGCGAATCGGCCGGGACGCCGTCGTCCGCAACGCGATCCTGGACAAGAACGTGGTGGTCCCCGATGGGATGCAGGTCGGCGTTGACCTCGAGGCAGACCGGGCCAGGTACAGCGTGACACCGGCCGGCATCACCGTGATCGGCAAGGGGACCACGGTCGGCGGCTAGTCGGATCAGCATCGAGTCGGATCAGCATCGAGTCGGGTCGGCAGCTAGTCCGGGCGGCATGAGGTCGGGTCTGTGTTGGGATCGTCAGCGGGATCCACCGTGCGGATCTATCGGCCGAATCAGCCCTGGAATGCAGGCAGCCGGATCAGCCGAGGGGTGCGGGCAGCCGCTTCGGGCAGCCTTCGTGGGCATCGCCGGGGTGGTACTCGAAGTGCCAGGGTTCGTTGTCGTAGATGCGACAAAACCCCAGCGAGCCGGCCGTGCCTTGCAACCACTGGTAGCCGGCTGCCGGCTGTACGTCGACGGCGATTCCGATGACGTGAGCTGACTTGTCAGGTGGCAGCACCAACTGCTTGGCGACCTCTTCGCCGTACTCCTTGACGTAGGTGTCGAATTGGGCTTGTTGCTGGGCGCGGCTGCGCTTGCCGTCGTTCAGGCACAGGGTGACGCCGGCGGCCTTGGCCGCGGCAACCGTGACCGTCCACGCCGCGGCCACGTCCGAGCGCAGGCCGGTGGTGGCCTCGTTGGAGTACTGCGGGTCGGCCGGGCACGAAGGGCCGTGCTCCGGCCCGTCGGCGTCCGGATCGGCTGGGCTGACACCGGCAGCTGCTGCGGCGGCAGCCGCCTGCTGCCAGGCATCGCCGACTGCTGAGGTCGGTGGGTGCGCGGTCGCCGACGAGCCAGGTACGGCACCGGCGGATGCCGGCGGCGACTGGGCGGCGGCCTGGTGGGGGGTGGACAGCGGTGAGCTGGGCGGCTGAATGGTTGGCGTCAGGGGTGTCTGCGGCACCGCGGTCGCCGGTGACGGTGCTGAGGCAGCGGCGGTGCCGCTACCGACAGTGGGACCGCTGGAGGGCGAGGTCAGCGACGCTGAAGGGGAATCACTTCGTCGCACCGCAGACCGCGGCCCCTCCGGCGCGGCCGACATGCTGCCGGCCGAGGAGACCGCAGGCGGTTGCGTGGTGATGATGACGACGGTGACCGGGCCGGCATCCTGTTGGGCCGCGCAGCCCGTACCTGACGTCAGAATGACGGCCAACGCTGCTGCGACCAACGCTGTGGCCAACGGGCTCCGCCACCTTGGCCCCCGCCGCCTTGGTTCCCGCTGCCTTGGTTCCCGCCGCCCTGGTCCCCGCGACCCTGGTCCCCGCGACGATGCCGAAGAAGTGCCGGCCGGAGAGGTGCCGGCCGCAGAAGCGCCGGCTGCAGAAGCGCTGACCGAGGCGGTCCAGATGCGCGAGATGGGGCTGCGCCGTGCCGTCAGCAAGAACACGGTCGGTGGAGTTGGGCCGCGCGCGGAGCCCGACGTCCCGCCGTCATCGGCGCTTGACCGCGGCCAGCAACCCGTCACCGAGCGGGAACATCACGGCCACCAGCGATTCGTTGTCGCGGATCAGCCGGCCGGCCTCCCGCACAGCGACGGTCTGCGGGTCACGCTGCGTCGGGTCGGCCACTTTGTCATGGAACAGCGCGTTGTCCATGGCCAGGATCCCACCTACCCGCAGCAGCCGCAGTGCCTGCTCGACGTATTGCGGGTACTCCGACTTGTCGGCATCGATGAAGACCAGGTCGTAAGCACCGTCGGTGAGCCGGGGTAATACCTCCAGCGCGCGGCCGTTGATCAGCCGCGTCCTGGTCGACCCGATGCCCTGCTCGGTGAATGCCTGCTTCGCCGCCCGCTGGTTCTCCGCCTCGACATCGATTGAGGTCAGCACGCCGTCCGGGGCCATCCCAGCGAGCAGGTGCAGTCCGCTGACCCCCGCCCCGGTACCGATCTCGACCACCGCACGCGCGGTCACAGCCGCGGCCAGGAAGGCCAACGCGGCCCCGCCGCCGGCACTGATCGGGACACAGCCGAGGTCTGCGGCACGGGTTCTCGCCGCTACCGCAGCGTCGCTCTCGGGGACGAAGAATTCGGCGTAGGACCGGCTGTTGGTCACAAGGGCCTCCCAATCACTGGCACGGTCATCTGCGCGGTGACGGCACACCGCGAACGCCGGTCAGGCTACCCGGTCGCCGAACCACGAACGAACCGCACGGGCATCGGTGCGGCGGTTGATGCGCGGCGAGTGCGCGTCACCATCGCGTAGTTGCCCGCCGACACGCCCGATCTCACCGGTTTCACATCTGGGCCTGGAACAATACAGCACGTCAGAACGTTACTCAGGCATTGATAAGAGCTGACAAGAGTTAAGAAAACCTTGACGCGCAGACCAGAGCGGAGGCGATCATCCGTGGCTCATATTCCTGGGACCGGACCGGCGGCGCCCGATGGTGCTATCGCGTCGGATGCCGCCTGGACACCCCCCGCCTGGGACGACGTGGTCCGCGAGCACAGCGACCGGGTCTACCGGCTGGCGTTTCGCCTCGCCGGCAACAGGCATGACGCCGAGGACATCACTCAGGAGACGTTCATCAGGGTGTTCCGGTCGTTGGCGGGCTACCGGCCAGGATCGTTCGAGGGATGGCTGCACCGGATCACCACTAACGTATTCCTGGACATGGTGCGCCGCCGGCAGCGGATCAGGATGGAGTCGCTGCCGGAGGAGTCTGACCGGATCGCAGGCAGCGAGCCGTCGCCGGAACAGGTCTACCAGGACTCGAACCTGGACCCTGACCTGCAGGCATCACTGGATGAGTTGCTGCCGGAGTTCCGCGCCGCGGTCGTGCTGTGCGACGTCGAGGGCTTGTCGTATGAGGAGATCGGCGCCACCCTGGGGGTCAAGATCGGCACCGTGCGGTCGAGGATCCACCGAGGCAGGCAGGCCCTGCGGGCCGGGTTGGAACGGCGACGGGCCGAACGGCAGCTGCTGGGCGACGGCCGGGGATGGGCAACTGGAACTGCCGGAGCGACGACGTGACCTCCTTCTTCGAGGACCACCTGAGTTTGGACGCGGTGGTCGCCTTTGCCGATGGCGAGATGGGCCTGGTCGCGTTCCAGCGGGCCGCCGCGCACCTGTCCCGGTGCCCAGCCTGCTCCGGCGAGGTCGCTGAGCAGAGCAGCGCGCGGCAACTGCTGCGCCGCGCCTCTGCACCGCAAATCCCGGTGGGCCTGCTGGACACGTTGCGGCTGATCCCGGTGGCGCTGCCTGCTCCGGCGCCTGTTGCGGGTATCGCGCATGATCCGCGGACGGGGCGGGCGACGCGGACACTGGACCGTCCTGGCACGTCGCGAGGTCGTGGGTTCCGCCTGGGAGCGGGCGCCCTTGTTGCCGGTCTCGCGGTCGGCGCACTGGCAGTGGCAGCGGTAGGGGAGCGCCCGCCGGCGGGTGACAGCCCGTCGGCGCCGGATGCCGGGCAGATCAGTCTTGTCGGTGGCGTCCCCGGTGAGTTGGTGCCATCGGTGGTCAGCGTGGCGCTCTTCGGTCAGCGCTGACCGGCGCAGAACCGCACCTGGGAACGCCGGGTGTCGTAACCTTCAGGCGGGACCTTCAGAGGTTCGGGGCCGAGGGGGACGGTTGCTCATCGCACACCGACGCCAGCACCGTGACATTTCTGGGCGCTGTGACATCCGGAACCGGTGACACCCGAGACCGGGTGACATCCCGCACCGTTACACCCAAGGCCGGTGACGCCCAGGACCGGTGACACCTAGGACTGTGACCAGGAAGGCACGCCTCGATGAGACCAGCAACTCCGGCCGACGAAATGTCGGGGGAGAACGTGCGGCTGGGACCTCGCCCTGTCCTCCGTCCGCCGGTGGACCCCGCTTCGGCTGCCGCGTTCGGCCGGCCCGCGCAGGTGGGCGGCTCGTTCGCACCCCACCGTCCGGCCTCGAGCCCGCCGCCCGCCCGATCACAGGTGCCCGAGATGCTGTTCGATGCGTTCGGACGCCCACCCGGCAGCTCGGAGAGCCTGCCGCGCCCCCCGGTGGAGTCCACCGTGCCGGCGGAGGCAGTTCCCGGCGATCCCTGGCGCGATCCGGCGGCCGCTGTTGTGCTGGGCGCGCCGGCTACTGAACAGGAGCCCGCTCCGAGTGCCGATCCGGTCCTGGCCGAGCGGTTTACCGTGCGTCAGGCGCTGTTCGAACGGCGACTGCGGCTAGGTGGTCTGGTGGCTCTGGGCGTCGCGGCCTTGATCATCGGCATGGTGGGCGCGCTGGTCGGAGTGCTGGTCGGGTCCCGGCTGCCGGTTGCCGGGCTGGACCCGTCGTTCACCGTGGCATCCGCGCAGCCCGCGGTGGACCGGCCGGCCGGTTCGATTGCCGCCATCGCGGCGCGGGTGGTGCCCGCCGTCGTATCGCTGGAGGTTCGCACCGGCGATGTCGGTGATACAGGATCCGGCGTCGTGTTCGACAAGGCCGGGTACATCCTGACCAACAACCATGTCATCTCGTTGGCTGCTGTCGATTCCACCGCGCAGCTCACCGTGGTGTTCAACGACGGGAAGGGCACCAGGGTGCCCGGCACGATTGTTGGCCGCGACCCCAAGACCGACTTGGCGGTCGTCAAAGTCGATGTCGACAACCTGACGGTGGCCCAGCTGGGAGACTCGGACAAACTCGCCGTCGGGGATCCGGTGATCGCCGTCGGGTCCCCGCTCGGGTTGACCGGCACGGTGACCACCGGAATCGTTTCGGCACTGCACCGACCAGTCCGCCTGGGCGGTGAAGGTACCGATACGGACGCGGTGATTGACGCCGTGCAGACCGATGCTGCGGTGAATCCGGGTAACTCCGGCGGCCCGCTGGTCGATGGCACCGGCGCAGTGGTCGGCATCAACACCGCCATTCGCACGCTGGGCGCCACGTCCGAGGGCGCCAGCGGATCGATCGGCCTCGGCTTCGCGATCCCCATCGACTATGCCGCCGGTATCGCCCAGCAGCTCATCCGGACCGGTTCGGTGCAACACGCCACCATCGGCGTGAACGCTCGGTCCGCTACCGATGGCACCACTGACGGGGCGCAGGTGCAGAACGTCCAGGACAGCAGCCCAGCGGCGAAGGCAGGCATCGTGGAGGGCGATGTGATCACCAAGGTGGGGGACCGCAGGGTGGGCAGCGCTGACGAGCTGGCAGTGGCCGTGCAGAGCCACCCAGTTGGCCAGACAGTCCCGGTGACGCTGTTGCGGGACGGTCGGCAGATGACGGTGCAGGTCACGCTCGCTGGTCAGTGATGTCCTGGCCGGCAAGGAAGCTGCGTTCAGCCGGGCGCGCGGGGCGGTCCGGTTACGCCGGTAGGCTGGAATCCGCGAGGACGAGCCGCCGCGGTGGTGGCATGGGGCCGATATGGGAGGTGTCCGGTGTTCGGTCTCTCCTGGGGCCAGATCATCATCATCGTGCTCGTCGGGTTGTTCGTGGTGGGTCCGGAACGCATCCCGACTGCCACTACCTGGGTGGTGGAATCGCTGCGCAAGGTCCGCACCATGGCCGCCGGTGCCCAATCCGAACTGCGTTCACAGGTCGGTCCGGAGTTGGAGGAACTTCGCCGTCAGGTAGCCGACCTGCAGTCGCTCAAGGAGTTCAAGGACTTGCGGGCGCTTCGGGATCTCAACCCCCGCACCATCATCGGCAAGAACATCCTCGGTGATCAGTTCTCCGGCGGCATCAGCGGGTTCCTCGGCCTGAACGGGGAGGCCGGTGTCGGGTCGAGCGGTGCCGGGTCGAACGGTGTCGGGTTGGACGGTGCCGGGTCGAACGGTGTCGGGTCGGCCGCTGCCGGGCCCGCCAGCGCCCGGCGGCCAGACCGGGTGCTCTCCGTCGGAGAGCGTCCGCCGTTCGACGACGAGGGCACCTGAGCCGAGCAGGGGAGTACCAGCGAACCTTTGTACCGGTCGGTGGGTCAGTACCGGTCGGTGGGTCAGTACCGGTCGGTGGGTCAGTACCGGTCGGTGGGTCAGTGCCGGTCGGTGGGTCAGTGCCCGTCGGTGGATCAGCGGCCCACCGGTGAGATGCCCAGGGACATCCCGACCAACGGTCGTGACCGGGCGGCAAGGGTCTGCGCGATGTCGGACAGTGCGATGGCGGCGGCAGTGCCCGGCGCGGACAGCACCAACGGGACTCCTGCGTCGCCCGCCTCCCGCAGCGCAATCTGCAGCGGCACCGCGCCGAGCAGCGGCACCGCGGTGCCGGTGATTCGGCTCAGCGCGGCGGCCACAGCGGACCCGCCGCCGGAACCGAACAGGTCCAGCACCGTGCCGTCCGGAAGCGTCATCGCCGACATGTTCTCTACCACCCCGACGATCTTCTGGTGGGTCTGAACGGCGATCGAACCGGCCCGCTCGGCGACCTCGGCGGCCGCTAGCTGCGGGGTGGTGACCACCAGGATCTCGGCAGTGGGTATCAACTGAGCGGTCGAGATCGCTATATCCCCGGTGCCCGGTGGCAGATCCAGCAGCAGGATGTCCAAATCGCCCCAGAAGACCTCGGACAGGAACTGCTGCAGTGCCCGATGCAACATCGGGCCGCGCCAGGCGACGGCGGCGTTGCCTTGGACGAACATCCCGACGCTGATCACCTTCACGCCGTGGGCTATCGGCGGCAGGATCATGTCGTCCACCCTGGTCGGCCGGGTGGACACGCCCATCATCCTGGGCACCGAGAAGCCGTAGACGTCCGCGTCGACGATGCCGACCTCCAGGCCGGTAGCGGCCAGGGCGGTGGCGAGATTCACCGTCACCGTCGACTTGCCGACACCGCCCTTGCCGGACGCGATCGCGTACACCCTGGTCCGGGACTCGGCTTTGGCGAACGGGATGTCCTTGGTGGTGTCGCCCCGCAGCCGGGTGCGAAGCGCGCTGCGCTGTTCTGCCGACATCACCCCGAGTACGAGCCGCACCTCGGTGACACCGGGCACTGCTCGGACGGCTTCGGTGACGTCCTGCGTGATCTTTCCGCGAAGGGGACATCCCGCTATGGTCAGCAGCACCGTCAGGTCGACAACGCCATCGGTCACCGACACGCTTTCGACCATGTCCAGGTCGGTGATAGGTCTGCGGATCTCCGGATCTATCACCGTGGCGAGGGCGGCGCGCACGTCCTCGATGGTGGGTGCCATGAGTGCCTTCCGTTCGGTGCCGGGTCAGCACACCTGTCCCGACGACTGATCCCGCCTGTTCGCCGGGTATTCCCACAGTACATTCGGTGTTAAACCGTCGGCTCCGGCAGTGCCGCGGCCCGCTGCACCTACCCCGCGCCGCGTCGGTGGTCGGCTGAGGCGGACATGGGCAACGGCTGGGAATGTAGTCGGATCTACGTCCTGCCCGGCGGCCTGTGGAATCATCGGTGGTAGTGGGGGCCGTGGCGCTGGTGCCACAGTGACGAACTTTCGGAGGTGGATCGGTGTGACATCATCGCCGATGGGGTTTCGAGCACAGGGCGCTGGGCCACAGTTGCCGACCCCGCCGACCGGCTTTGCGGTGGCCGCGTACCCGACCTACGAGCAGGCGCTCAAGGCCGTCGAGCACCTGTCCCAACAGGACTTCGCGGTCCAGGACGTCACCATCGTCGGATCGGACCTGCAACTTGTGGAACGGGTAACCGGCCGGTTGACGGTCGGCAAGCTGGCCGCGGCGGGCGCAGCCTCCGGGGCATGGATGGGCCTGTTCGTCGGCATGGTGATGAGCTTCTTCTCCGCCAGCGTGCAGGGCGGGGTGTTGCTGCTGATCGTGTTCACCGTGGCGATCGGCGCGATCTTCGGCGCCGTGATGGGCACCCTGGGCTACCGGGTCGCCAAGGGTCGACGCGACTTCACCTCGGCATCCCAAGTGGTGGCGCGCAGGTATGACGTGTTGTGCGAACCGCGGTCCGCCGAGCAGGCGCGCACCTTGCTGGCGCGGATGGAGATGGGCCGCACCGGCTGATAGCTCCGATCGTCACGGTAACGCGGGAAGATCGTCACCGGAACGCGGGAAGATTGCCGCCGGAACGCGGGAAGATTGTCGCTGCGCGGATGAGATTGCTACCGCGTTGCGCGGTTTGGGCCGCGTTTGGACGTTGACCGGCAACGGCGCGACCCTTCGTGGATCGGGGTCAGAGCCAACCGCGGCGGCGCAGCAGCATGTACAGCAGGCCGCAGATGCCGGCCATCACCAGCACGCTCACGGCGAATCCGGGTCCCCAGTCCCGCAGCGGCAGGTAGGAGAAGTTCATCCCGTAGATGCCCGCGATCGCCGTCGGCACCAGCGCGAGCGCGGCCCACGAGGAAATCTTGCGCATGTCCTCGTTCTGCCGGTTGGTCACTTCGGCGAGCGCGGCGTTCACCAGGGTGGTCAGCACCTCGTCGAAGGTCCACACCCGCTCGGCCACTCGGGTCAGGTGGTCCTCGACGTCCCGGAAGTACTCCCGGATCCCGTCCGGGATCAGCGGCATGGGTGTCTGCGCCAGAGTGTGCAGTGGATCCGCCAACGGGGCCACCGACCGGCGCAACTCCAGCACTTCACGCTTAAGCAGGTAGATCTGTTCGACCAAAACCGAGCGCCGCGGAGAGAACACCTCGTTTTCCATCCCGTCGATGTCGTCCTCGACGCATTCCACCACCGCCAGGTATTCGTCGACGATCCGGTCGGCGATGGCGTGCAGGACGGCGGCGGGCCCGATCGCCAGGTGTGCTGGATCGGCCTCCAGCGCTTCGCGCAGCTGCCCCAAAGCCGAGTGCTGCCCGTGCCGGACCGTGACCAGGAAGTCCTTCCCGACGAATACCATGATCTCCCCGGTCGCGACGATCTCCACGGCGGTGGTCGGTGATTCGTGATCGACATATCGGACCGTCTTGATCACCATGAACAACGCGTTGGTGTACTTCTCCAGCTTCGGCCGCTGGGCCGCCTTGATGGCGTCTTCGACGGCCAGTCGATGTAACCCGAATATGGATGCGACCTCGGCCATCTCGTCGGCGTCCGGCTCGTGCAGCCCCAGCCAGACGAATCCGCTCCCGCGCTCACGGACCAGCGCCAGGAGCTGCCGTGGGTCGGCCGGAGCATCCAGCCGGTGGCCGTCAACATAGGCCGCGCAGTTGACCACCACCGGGTCAGTGGGCGGGTCGGGCGGCACCGGCTTGGGCAGCCGCGCTCGGAAGGACGGCAGCGGGGGCAGTGCCGGCATGATCTGCCTCCTGTCCGTCGAGGGCTGATCGGATTCGGATGGCGCGCGAACGTGCCAGGTCAGGCTACTCGCAGCCGGTCCGCTGTCGGCACCACCGGGGATGTGCGAGCGGTGACCCCGGCCGCCCCCCACGTCGGCCCTGGCGCTTGGTCCGGCCGCAACTGTGCCACCGGCCGTCGCGCGCCGTGGCGCCGCCGGGCTGCCCCGCCCGGCAGGATGAACCGTGATGCGTATTGACCTGCACGCCCACTCGACCGCGTCCGACGGCACCGACACGCCGGCCGCGTTGATGGTCGCGGCGGTAGCCGCCGGGCTCGACGTAGTTGCCATCACCGATCACGACAGCACCGGCGGTTGGCGGGCTGCCGAAGCCGCCCGACCGCCGGAACTCGGGCTCATCAGGGGCGCGGAGTTCTCTACCCGGCTTTCCGTGGACGGCCGACACGTGAGCGTCCACCTGCTCGGCTACCTGTTCGATCCGACCGACGTGGCGGTGCTCGCGGAGCAGGCCCGCTTGCGGGAGGAACGCATGAGCCGCGGCATGGCTATCGTCGGGCGGATGGTGGCCGATGGAGTGCCGATCTCGGCGCAGCAGGTGGTGGACATCGCCGCGGGTGCGCCGGTCGGCCGGCCGCACATCGGCCGAGCGTTGATGGCGGCCGGCGTGGTGGGCAGCGTGACCGAGGCCTTCGCCGGGTATCTGTCCGGGCGCAGTCCGTATTTCGTGCCGAAGGCGGACACTGACCTGATCGACGCCATAGGCCTGGTCCGCGGCGCCGGAGGGGTGTGCGTGATCGCCCACCCCAGAGCCAGGGGCGCGGCACAGGTGCTGGACGAGGCGAGGCTGGCCCGCCTCGCGGAGGCAGGGGTGTGGGGGCTGGAGGTCGACCACCCCGACCACGACGGTGCTGCCAGGGCTGAACTCGCCGCGCTGGCCCGGCGGATCGGTCTGGCGGGCACCGGATCCTCGGACTACCACGGCCACAACAAGTCCGTGCGGCTCGGTCAGGAGCGAACCGGACCCGAGGTGCTGGCCGCGCTGCTCGCCGCCGCAAGTGGGAGCGTCACTAAGGCCCTCGGGCCGGTGGGTTGAGGTGCCGGACCGGCGACGCTCGTCAGCAGGGTTGAGGGTCGCCGACGGCGCTGCCGGGCTACTCTCCGGCGGCCTGCTACTGGTCGGTGTCGCCCTGCTGGTGATGCAACTGCTGGCTCCTTCGGCGCTGGGCGGCATCGGGCTGGCCAGGGCGACCGGGCCTGGGTGGGGCAGGGTCGCCGCACACCTGGCAGTCGGGTTGGGCGGTGAGGCCCTGGTCCTGTACCGGAGCCGGCTGCCTGACGCGGCACGGGTTTGCGCGGACATCGCAGTTCTGCTGGGGGTGGCTGCGACGCTGTGGTTCGCCTGGTGGCGCTGACGTTCACCGGTGGTTCGTGCGCTGACCGTTCGGCACGCGAATCGTCACTCAGGCTCAGGGATGTCCGGTCCACTGGCGAATCAGCGGAATGAGCACATCCAGAACGGCGCCAGGATTCTCTACCGCCGGGGAATGCGCGGCCCCCGGGATCAGCACCAGCTCGGTTCCCAGCCGCCGCGCCATCGCGCGTTGGTCCGGCAGCGGCCAGGCGTCATCGCCCTCGCCGGCGATCACTGCCACCCGTCGGGAACTTTCGACGAATGCCGCAGCGAGCGCGCCGGCGAGCTCGTCGACCCGGTCGGGCTCGGTTCGCAGCGATCGGCCCATGCCCAACAGGCAGCTGTCGCTGGTGGCCAGCATCCGCTGGCGCTTGAAGGCATCGATAGGGGAGTCCGCCGCCCCGGCGGGCAGGATCAGACCAAAGGCGACCTCTCGACCGAGCTCTCGCAGCATCGTTTCGCCGGCGTTCAGCGCGTCCAGCCGCGCGCCGCAGGTGAACCCGGCGGGGCCGGTGCACAGCAGGACCAGGCCCGCGATCGGCGCCCCAGCGAGAACTGCGGCGCGGGCCACCAGCCCGCCGTAGGAATGGCCGAGCAGCACGACCGGCCCGGCAGCAGCCAGCTCTCGAACCACCGACGCCATGACCTCACCGAGCGCAGACGGACTGTAGCTCGCCTCGTCCGCCGGTCCGGGGGACTCGAACTGGCCGGGCTGGTCGACCGCAACCCCGCGGATGCCGGCGTCGGCGAGCGGGTCGATCAGCGGTAGGAAGTCCTCCTTCGACCCGGTGTACCCGGGCAGCAGCAGGAGCGACAGACCGGCGGCCGGCGCTTTGCCCACCAACGCGGCCAGCGGACCGGCGGCGGACCCGATCTCGGTCCGGGTGGCATGTGTCGGCGTCAGCTGATCGGCCATCGGACTCCTGCAGTCGGCGGAGGGGACGGGTTCTGGCGTCCCGGGAAGCGAATCAGGACAACCCCACCACAGCGGAGCCCCTGGTCTCGATGATCATCGTGCCCACCTCGGCGACGTCCACTCGACCGACGTATCCGCGCCGATCGACAGGAATGGTGTTTCGGATCGATCCGGTGTGGGCGTCGAGCACGGCCAGCCCGTCGCCGGTCGGCATCAGTACCGAGTCGCCGGCAAAGGTGGCCAGCCCGCTCGCCCCGGACGCCACCCAGTCCAACCCGGGGTTCTTGACGGACTCCGTGGCCGGCGCCGCGGTTGAGGTGATCGACGCGTGCGACGGGTCCGATGGAGAGGAATGCGCTGCGCTGGTGGCGCTCGACGCTGAGGTGGTCTGCGGGGTAGTGCTGGGCGGCGCAGGGGCTTGCACGGAAGTCACCGAGACCGAGAGCAGGTGGCTTCCGACGAGTGTCAGCCGGCGATCACCGACGGTCACTGAGGAGGTGATCCCGGCGCGTGCGGCGTCGGTGATCTCGGCGGCGGGTATGTCGACAGGGCTTCGGGAGGTCTGATTGCCGGAGGCGTCGTAGACCACCACAGCTGGACCCGGCGCCGATACCAGCACGGCCACCCTGTCGGGAGTGATGCCGACGATGCGTGCATCGGGGGAGCCGGTGTCGATGTCGGCCCGCGGCTGGCTGTGCATGGCGTCCCAATGGTGGTCGCCGGGGGCGTCGCTCGGCGTCGCCCAGTTCAGCAGCACTCTGGCGTTGCTGCCCTTGGCCTGGCAGTGCTCGACGGTGGCGAACTGTTGGTCCGCGATCGCGATGTCGGTGAACGTGCATCCGGTGTGCGGTCCGTCGGAGTTCACCGGGTTCGGCTGGTTGCCGTACTGAATGGTGCGGAACAAGTCATGCCGCCAGAGTTCGAGAAGATCGTGGCCCAGCCACGCCGCGTAGGGGCCGCCGAATGCCAATTGGCCGCCTTCCTCACCCGGAGAGGTCCGCTGGTACAGGCGCTCGCCGGTGATCGGGTCCAGCAGCGTGACCTGCGAACACCAACCGTGATCCGCGTACACAGTCAGGATGCCCCGCACCCCGGCCCAGGTGGACAGCTCGGTTGGTTGGGTGTCGCCGGACCCGATGGCGCACAGCGTCACGTTCGAGCGGGCGTAGGACCAGCGCACCGCGCCGGTGGTGGCATCGTGGCCGGTCACCGCATGCGCGTCGGCGGTGATGACGGTTCCGTACGGGGACGCGATGGCTCCGTACTCCGGGTCCGTCGACAGCTCCCACTTCTGGGTGAGCGTGGTGGGCACCCGGGCGGCGGCGCTCGGTGCCGCCGACGACGGTGCGGTGCCGACGGCGGTCGCACGGATGTCGCTGCCACGCCAGATGATCAGGGCGGCGACCAGCACCAGGACGGTCAACGCGGCGGCGACCAGGGCGTCGACCCGGCGGCGAGTGCTGCGGGTCAACCTCATCGGGCCATCGGGCAGTCAGCGGGCCGACGCAGCCGCTGCCCGTCGGGCTGATCCTCGGCCACCGTAGAAGTCACGGCGCGAGCCTACGCAATCCTCCGGTGGGCGGCAGGTGGTCAGGAGCCGGTCGCGGCGTCAGGCGCGGCACCCGGCGCGTGCTGCGGTGCCGCCGGTGCGCCGGACCGGGTGCGGCGGCGGGATCTGCGTCGTTTGGGTGCGCCCGCCGGCTCGGAAGGAGCGGAGTCCGGCGAGTGTGTTGAGCCGCGCTCGACCCTGTCGGCATCGGTCGGCCGCACTGTGCGCTCGGGCCGGTCGCCGTCTCGCCGGGATCCCCCCCGCCGGTCACCGTGACCGCCATGCCCACTGTGGGCCCCGTCATGCGCATTGTGGTGACCACTGTCGGTCCGGTGCCGGCGCCCGGTCTCGCCGATGTCCTCGATCTGCTCGGCATCCAACCCCGCCCGGACCCGTGCGGACTGCGGCAGCCGACCCTTCGTTCCGGCGGGGATGCCCAGGTCGGCGTACAGGTGCGCCGAGTTGGAATAGGTTTCGGCCGGCTCGGCGAAGTCGAGGTCCAGCGTGTCATTGATCAGTTTCCACCGGGGAATGTCGTCCCAGTCGACGAAGGTGACAGCGACCCCGGTGCGCCCGGCCCGCCCGGTCCGGCCGATGCGGTGGATGTAGGTCTTCTCGTCCTCAGGGCATTGGTAGTTCACAACGTGCGTCACGCCCTCGACGTCGATGCCGCGGGCGGCGACGTCGGTGGCCACCAGCACATCCACCTTGCCCGATCGGAACGCGCGCAGTGCCTGCTCGCGGGCGCCCTGCCCGAGATCGCCGTGGACTGCGGCGGAGGCGAAGCCGCGGCTAGCCAGCTCGTCGGCCACTTTCGCGGCCGTTCGCTTGGTGCGGGTGAAGACCATCGTCAGGCCGCGGCCGTCGGCCTGCAGCAGCCGGGTGAGCATCTCGACCTTGTCCATCGCGTGCGCTCGGTAGACGAATTGCGTGGTGGTGCGGTGGATGATGCTGTCCGCGGGCAACTCAGCCCTGATATGCGTCGGCTGCACCATGAACGTCCGTGCCAAGGTGATGATCGGGCCCGGCATGGTGGCCGAGAACAGCATCGTCTGGCGCCTGGCGGGCACCATGCCCAGCACCCGCTCGATGTCCGGCAGGAAGCCGAGGTCCAGCATCTCGTCGGCCTCGTCGAGCACCAGGACCTTGATCCCGCCCAACACCAGATGCCCGGACTTGGCCAGGTCGAGCAGCCGACCGGGGGTTCCGACGACCACGTCGACACCTGCCTGCAGCGCGGCGATCTGCGGCTCGTAGGCGCGGCCGCCGTAGACCGGGCTGACCACCAGCCGCATGTGCTTGGCGGCATCGTGCAGGTCCCTGCTCACCTGCACGCACAGTTCGCGGGTTGGCACCATGACCAATGCCCGCGGGCTGCGGCCTCCCGGCAGCGCGCCGGCCGGCGTATCCGCGGCGGACTCCTCGGCCAACCGCTGCAGCAGCGGCACTCCGAAGCCGAGTGTTTTGCCCATCCCGGTACGGGCCTGGCCGATCAGATCGGACCCGGCCAGCGCAATCGGCAGGGTGAGCGACTGGATGGCAAACGTCCGCTCGATACCGGCTTCGGTCAACGAACGGACGATCCGCTCGTCCACGCCGAGCTCTGCGAAGGTGGGTGCCTGCGCGGCGACCGGGGCGTCACCGTGTAGGGGGTGGCTGATCTCGGCGTCCTCGGTATCGATGTCCTCGGTACCGATGTCACCGGTATCGATGTCAGGAGTATCGATGTCAGGAGTGTCAATGTCCTCGGCGGGCGCTGTGTCCTTGTTTGGTGCAGCAGCGATTGTCATGGGTCGTGCCTTCCTCGCGGTTCGCGCGCGTTCACGCGAAGGCGGGCCGGCTGACTGTGATGTCTCGTCCGGAGCCGTGCGGCCGCATCGACGATCCGTGAGGACCCGACGATGGGCGACGCGCGCACAATGCGGCGGCGCCAAGTCGCGCCGCCTGTCGTGTGCATTCTAGCGTGCAATCACCTTTGACGTGCCAAGACGTGCGGCGGGTCACCCGAGCTCGGCAACACCGGATTCTGGCCGGGCATCGCAGCCCGGTGGGTGCCTCACCAACCCGGGCGGCACTGCTGGACGTTTCGTGAGCCCGTCCAGCGGGTCTGGTCAAAACGGGGACAGCGATAATCCGGAACCGTACAGTTCGCATTTCAGGTGCAATCTGCATGTTCCCCGCTCGTTCTCTGCAGTCCCCCCTCTGCAGTTCCCCCGTGAAGCAAGGAGCGCACCATGTCCGACCCGCTTGGAACCGACAGCACCGCTGACAGTGACGGCTCTGCCACCGACGGCACCGGTGAGGGCACGTCAGCCAGCACGGACTGGGCCGACTGGAACGTCTCTGTGGGTGACGATGCTGCCGCCTCCGCCGGTGAGTACATCGAAGCTGGCAATGACGCGCTCGCCTCTGGAGACGCATCGCTGGCGGCCGACCATTTCGACACCGCTGCCGGATATCTGGATTCTGCTTCAGATTCTTATGGGACTGCGTCGGACGCCGACCCCAGCGTCATCGACCCCTCGGTCGCGCAAGACATGTCCACCCTGTCGGATGCGGCCGGGGACGCCAGTAGCGCGGCAACTGCGGAGGACTGGGCCGATTGGCACGGAGACATCGCCGCGGACGCCGCGGGTTCGGCTGCCGAGTACGCCGACGCCGGTGATCAGGCCCTGGCCTCCGGTGACGCCGACCTCGCCGCGTCCTATTACGACACTTCCGGCTCGTATGCCGATTCCTCGGCAGATTCGTCTGCTACCGCGGCGGATTACGACTCCTCGGCGGCCTCGTACGCAACTGAGGCGTCGACAGAAGTCGCCAGCGTGGACACGTCCTACGACTCTGGGTCCGATTACTCCGCATCTGATTACTGAACGTTCGATTACACCGCGCCGGACTACTGAGCCCTGGACCGCCCGTGCAGCCAACCGTCGACGTCAGTTACCGCGCGAGCGTGACCCGCGAACTCTCCGGCACCGCAGCTGCAGCCCGCTCTGCGGTGCTCCGGGTGGTGGTCGTCGCGGGCTTTCGGGTGGAGTCGGAGCAGCTGACGGGTATCAGGGCACAGCGGGGTTCCAAGTTGTCGGGCGTCGGGCAGAAGCCGGAGAAACTTCCGATTGCGCTGTCGGCCCGATTCACCGACAGCCACGCTCACGACAGCAGCGCTCACGACGATCACACCCACGACAATCTCGACAGCAGTGGCTGCACCGTTCAGGTTGACCTGCAAGACCGTTGGCCAGGGGCGTTCTCCCGCACACCGTCCGTCGCCGGGTCGTATCAGGCGATCTTTGAGTCGATAATGGGGGACATCGACTCCGCATTGGCCGTGCTCGACCCCGTGGCAGCCAAGCAGTTTCCAACGATGCAGAGCACCGTCCCGGCGGGCACGGTGGGCACCGGCGGGCCAGGCCTGCCGGGCCAGATCATCGAGCGGGCCAACCAGGCGTTGGACAGCACTCCTGGATCGCCACGGCGCAATTCCGGGCCTTCCGGCGCGGTGGTCCTGGTGCTTCCGAGCGCGCACACCGTGCTGGGCTGGACCGATGTCCAGGCGATGATGACCGCGGGCACCATGATCGCGACGCGGCCGGGCGGCTTGCCCCAGCGGCTGGCCAGGGATGTCGCACGCGTGGTCGGGACGCTGGAGACGAGCGTGCCTCAGGCCGGGCCGTCGCCCGGAACCGCCCTGATCGAACTTCCGGAGGGCTCGCGACCGGTGCTGGACTTCCTCCGGTTGCAGGGCCAGATGCGAGCCAAGCTGCCGCTGCGAACGCTGCAAGTCTGCACCACCTGTCGGCTGGAGAAGGTGATCAATCCGGACTTCCAACGGCTGCAGGCACGCAACCGCAAGCTTCGGGTGTTGACATCCAGCATCGGCGGCGTCATCTCGCCGCACGGAATCAGCGCCTTCCTGCTGCTGGGACGGCTGGCCCAGCTCAAGTTGCTGGACCCGGACTTCGTGTGCCCGCGGTGTCAGGGGATGATTGCCGAAACCAGCATCATCACGTTCTGCCCCCGGTGTGGTGACCGGCGCACCGAGGCGGCGCTGCGGTCGTGTACAGCGTGCGCGTACGACCTACGCACTGAGGTCCTCACCGATGCCGTATGGGTGGACGGACCGCCTGAGCTGGCATCGCCATCCTGGTCCGACCCGGCCGCCGGGGTGCCATCGGCAGCGGCGTGGCCGACGACGACAGTCGATCCGAACGGCGCCCTGGCCGCGCTACCACCACCGATTCCAGGGACGATGGCAACAGCCGCGGCACCGCCGCCGGCCACCGCCCGATCCGATCAGTCGAGGCCTGCCGACGTCTCACAGCTCTACCCGCCGTCCGCCTGGCCACAACCACCGCAATCGGCATTGCCATCCATCCAGGGTGGATGGCATCGCGACCCGCATGGGCGGCATGAGTACCGGTGGTGGGACGGGTCCCGCTGGACCGATCAGGTGGCCGACAACGGAGTGGCCGCGCTCGAGAGTTGAGGCCGCAGTCCAGGGCCGGGCGGTGACCGGCCGCGACTCGATGCCGGGCCGTCAGGCATCTGGAGGTTAGGCTCCAGAGATGGGAAGTCCGTCAAACGGTGGCCGGACTCAGGGGCAACGGACGGAAGCACCATGACCGAAGACCAGGCGCCCGGTGTTGCCGGAACCCGGGATTCTCCTGCCGAAACGGACCCCGAGGGTGCGGACGGATCCCCCGCGCGCACCGATTCGGACTCACAGGCCGTGGTAGACCTGTTGGGGGTGCTGGCCTACGGAGAGTTGTCAGCATTCGACCGGATGTCCGCGGACGCGCGGTATGCCCCGACGCTGTCCGGACGCATCGCGCTGTCGAACATGGCAGTGGCGGAAATGGGACACTTCCGAACCCTGGCCACTCACCTGAGCGATCTCGGGGTGTCGGCGGAACAGGCGATGGCTCCGTTCGTGTTGCCGTTCGATGCCTTCCACGATTCCACTGCGCCGCACTCCTGGTTGGAGTCGCTGGTGAAGGCGCACGTCGGCGATGGTCTGGCGGCCGATTTCTACCGCGAGGTCGCCGAATGGTTGGACCCGGCGACCCGGTCGTTGGTCTTCGAGGTGCTCGCCGACACCGGCCATTCGGCCTTCGCGGTCCGTGAGGTGCGACGGGCGTGCCAGACCGATTCACGGCTGGCCGGGCCGCTGGCATTGTGGGGCCGCCGGCTGCTGGGCGAGGCGATCACCCAGGCTCAGTACGTGGTCGCCGATCGGGACAAGTTGGCCGAACTGATCATCTCCGGCTCAGGGGACCTGGCCGGGATCGCCGCGCTGTTCCGCCGCTTGCAGCAGGGGCACACCGAGCGGATGAAGTCCCTCGGCCTGGCCTGACCTAACCGGTGACCAGCTCCAGGGCAGGCACGTCGGAAGTAGCGAAGCCCAGGATCTGGCCCAGGAAGCTCAGCTCGGCCTCCAGGGTGGCGACCTGCGCCGCCGCCGCCCGAAACCCGTGACTCTCCTGCGGAAAGACGATCAGCGCATGCGGGATCCCGCGATTTACGCAGGCCGCCCGGAAGGCCTCCGCCTGGTCGGGGGTCACGATCGGGTCTTGGCCGCCCTGCAGTAGCAGCACTGGCTGGGACAACCGGCCCACATGCGCCAGTGGTGATGCGGCATACCAACTGTCCGGATCCGGCCCGAGCAGGCTGTCGGTGTACCTGGCCTCGAAGTCGTGCGTGCCGTCGGCCAACGCTCTGGCGTCGGCCACGCCGAACAGCGAGATGCCGGCTGCGAACGGCGATGGACCACCGAGTAACTCCGGCGGCGCGGTCAGGGCCGACAGCACCGTCCAGCCGCCGGCCGAGCCGCCCTGGATCACCACGTGGCCGGGGGCCGCAGTGCCGTCCGCCATCAGCGCCCGCGCAACGGTGGCCGCGTCAGCCACATCCACGCGTCCCCATTCGTGCCGCAGGCGCTCTCGATAGGCGCGCCCGTATCCGCTGGAACCGCCGTAGTCCAACCCGACCACACCGATGCCGCGGCTGGTGAAGAACGCGGTAGATGCCGATGGCAGCCTCGAGAACTGCCCTGTCGGACCGCCGTGAACCATCATCAGGTAGGGCGCAGTGCCGGGCTCGGCGTGCAGTTTCGGATGTGTCGGCGGATAGATGACCGCATGCACGCCGCCGACCGTTACCGGTCGGGCGCGCGGGCGGTACTCCGGCGGGACATCCTGGTCGGGTTCAGCGGCCGGCCGCAGATCCACCACCCGCCAACTGGTCTGGGCGGGTAGCACTGCGCACACACGTGCGGTTGCCGCATCTCCACCGACCACCAGGGTCAGCCGCCCGGTGTGATCGGCGTGCAGGTCCGAGCAACTTGTCCAGTCGGGATCGAGCGGCGTCACCGAGCCGTCCGATTGCAGGAAACCCGGGGTTCCACTTCGCGTCACCAACAGCCGCCCGTCCGGCAGCTGTGCCCAGCCGCGCGGGCCGAGTGTCCAGGCCGGGCCGGCGAATTCGGCTTCGTCACTGGACAACCAGCGGCTCGCCCCCGTCGTAGCGTTGATGATTTGCGGCCGCCACCAGCCGCCCTGATCCGACATTGCCAACACCGCACCGGCATCCGCACCTGCGGTGAGGAAGCCAGGGTCCGCCACGCTGATCCCGTCACCGCCGGCGATCACCTCATCGTCGCTGATGGCCCCGAAAGGGTCCACCGTGGCCAGGTGCAGTGTCGTTGCGTCCCAGGGCATGTCGGGATGATCCCAGGACAGGTACAGTAGCCGGTCACCGGCCGGAGACAGTCGAGGCGCACCGTAGAAGTCGGCGCCGGCGGCCAGCTCGATCATCGCGGATGGGTCGGTGGCCGCTGATCCGTCCAGCGGTATCGACACCACCGATCGGCGTACCGTGCGGAAGGTTCCGTCCCCGTGGTGCTGCTCGCGGACCGCGATGATCCGCTGCCGGTGTGCGTCCAAGGACAGGTCGGCCCAGCGCAACCCGGCCGGCCGATCCGGCTCGGGCACCAAAGGCTGCGCGTCAATACCACTGCCGCTGCTATCGGCACTGTTGCCACCGTGGCTGCCGCGCAGCAAGTACAGCCGCTGGTCGGTGAACTCGACGAAGGCCAGCGCGAACCCCATCGCGTCGTCCCGGGACCTGCGCCGGGCAGGTACCGGCAGGAACGAGACGCCGCCGTACTCGTGTACCCGGGTGCGAGCGTTGTACGGGGTAGGAAGCAGATCGCGGGTCGGTCCGGAGCCGTCAGCGAGCCTGGCGCACACCGCGACCCGGCCGCCCTCGTCCGGACGGCCCTCGGCCCACCAGACCTCGTCTCCGGCGAATGCGCAGGCGGACAGTGAACGCCGGCCGCGCACGGCGTCGGCGGCGGAGATGGGGGACGGCCAGGAACCAGGGCGTGGCGCTCGGCTCGCGGCGACGGTCGGAGTGGAGATCATGCACTGATGGTGGCGGACGGTTCGAGGCTTCGCCACCGCTGCCGTGCGGTGTCTGCGAGGGGCGGTGTCTGCGTGGGGCGGTGTCGGCAGGGGGCAGGGTCTGAATAGAACACTGCCTGCGTGGGACAATGACGGTGCCATGACCAGATCCCTCCCGTTGATATTCGATGCTCCGCGCCGCGGCAAGCCACCTGTGCACCTGGTCGACCTCGACCCGGCGGCCCGCCAGGCTGCGGTCATCGCCGCCGGTCAGCCCACGTTCCGCGCCGATCAGCTCGCCCGGCACTACTTCGGCGGACTCACCCGGGATGCGAGCCAGATGACGGACCTGCCCGCTGCTGGTCGCGGCGAGTTCGTCGATGCGCTGCTGCCAGAGTTGCTGACCGAGGTCCGCTCGGTGGCGTGTGACGACGGGAGCACTCGCAAGACGCTGTGGCGCGCCCACGACGGCACGCTGATCGAGTCCGTGCTGATGCGCTACCCGGAACGGATCACCCTCTGCGTCTCCTCGCAGGCGGGCTGTGGCATGGCCTGTCCGTTCTGCGCCACGGGCCAGGGCGGGCTTCAGCGAAACCTCTCCGCCGCCGAGATTGTCGAGCAAGTGCGGCTGGCCGCCGCCGCCGCCCGAGACGGCGTGCTCGGCGAGCCGGGACGGTTGTCCAATGTGGTGTTCATGGGGATGGGGGAGCCGCTGGCGAACTACCGGCGGGTGCTGTCCGCCGTTCGGATGATCATCGCGCCGGCCCCGCTCGGACTGGGCATTTCCGCCCGATCGGTGACGGTGTCCACCGTCGGCTTGGTACCGGCCATCGACAAACTGACCGCGGAGGGTCTGCAGGTACGGCTCGCGGTCTCGCTGCACGCCCCGGACGATGAGCTGCGAAACACTCTCGTGCCGGTCAATGACCGGTGGAAGGTGGCAGAAGTGCTGGCTGCTGCGCGCCGTTACGCGGAGGCCACCGGCCGTCGGGTATCGATCGAGTACGCGCTGATCCGAGACATCAACGATCAGCCGTGGCGCGCGGACCTGCTCGGCTCCCTGCTGCACCGGGAACTGGGGCCCCTGGTGCATGTGAACCTGATTCCGCTGAACCCCACACCAGGCAGCCAGTGGGACGCGTCACCGAAGAAGGTGCAGGAGGAGTTCGTCAGGAGAGTCCGTGCGGCTGGCGTCGCCTGCACGGTGCGGGACACTCGCGGGCGGGAGATCGCCGCCGCCTGCGGGCAGTTGGCCGCGGCAGAAGCCTGACACCTCAGGGTCGGCCACGGCAGATCGCACGCCGGCTACTGCTTGCGGCGCAACCGCTCCTTGCGAGCCGCGACCTCTCGGGAGACCAACCAAATCGCCATCAGCACCGCGGTGCCGGTGATGTAGTAGTCCTCGACGTGGGAGACGTGCGTGGTGTAGTTCATCAGTAGCAACCCGACCACGCCGAGCCAGAGCAGTAGCCTGCTTCCGCGCGGCGCGAAGTGCCGCCACGAGCCGTGCCACCCCCACTCCTCGCTGGGCGCGTCAGGGTTGTAGGCGACCACGGCCGTATGCGCGGCTGGTTCGACCTCTGCGCCGCCATGTGCTGAAGTCTGTGGTCCGACCAGCGTGGACGAGTGCCGATCGTGCGGGGCGTTGGCCACATGTCCTCCCAAGCTCTGCGCCGCGATGCCGGCGATCCGCGGGGCGCGGCGGTCTTCGGTGACGACTGATGGCATCTTCTCATGCCGAACCCCGACTGGCCTGATTGGCCCGCCCGGTGGGAGGCACTCGGGCTGTCAGGGGTTGCGGGTCGCGGTGATGGCGACGTCGACCGTGCGCTCGCCGTCGGTGGTGCTGGCGGACAGGGTCAACTCGGCCGATGTCTGGTCAACCCAGCCGGTGATTCGCGCGCCCGCCGCCAACGGACGAGGCAGGTCGACGGCGCCGTGGTTATCGCACGGTTGTTGGGTGGTCATGCCGTCGGACAGCAGGTTGACGCTGGTTGTCGGGTCTCCAGGGTTGGTCAATGTGGCATTGATGTAGGTGCGCCCGGCGCCCGGTGTCAGCCGGACGGTCCAGACGTGGTGTCTGCCCCCGGCACTGTCGGTCACCGACGAGTACACCGACAACGCCGGGGCACGGGAGGTGTTGATGCCCAATGTCAGGGGCGGGGCATCGGTCGCGATCGGGTCGGCAGGATCAGCCGGCACTGGTGAACTGCTCGACCCGGGCGACCCCGGCGACGCCATTGGTCTGGTTGGGGCCGCCGTGGCCACGGGTATCCCGGAGGTGTCGGGCCGCTTGCTGTCGGGCCGTTTGCTGTCGAGCGGTTCGGTGCTGGGGCTGCGAGCCCCGGCCGGCGCGGCCGGGCCCGATGTCGTCTGCTGAACCCCTGACGACGTGCCGGCAGACCCGGTTGCCACTGATTGGGGCGGCAGGTTCAACGCCAGGTCGGCGTTCGTGGTGTCCGTCGCCGTCAGGCCCGCCCCGCATACTCCAAGGACGGTGATGCGCAGGGTGGCTCGGCCCGACCAGGCAGCAGGCAGCACAATGCCGGACCCGGCGAGGGTGCTGGGTGTCGGCGCCGTTCCTGTGCCGCCGACGGCAGGGGTCTGCCCGGAGTCACTCGTGGCCGGCTGCGTGTCTGAGAATCCAGGCGACGTGACGGGCCCGGTGACCGTTGGGCCGGTGCTCGCGACCGAGTCGCTGAGCGATGCCACCGGCGGGCTCGACAGCGCCGGCACGCTGGTGGTCTGGGCCGGCCCGGAGATGCTTGACACGTCCTGTTGCAAGTCCGATCCCGGTGCCGGCGTGGTCACCCGGATCAGCGCATAGACCACCGCAGCCGAGGCGATCAGGGCGCCAGCGAGAACCAGCGCGATCCAGCGCGCGTTCGACCTCGTCGGTGACGACATCTGACCAGTATGTCCGCCAACTCCGATTTACGGCGACCATCGAGCAACGGTTACGCCCGTGCGGAGCCTCGAAGCAGCGACGCGAGGCGGTGTGTGCGGCTGCACCATCGGCCTCGGCCGGCCTGCCTTCGATCTGGTGGTGACTCTGCGGTGAGGGACAATGGCTCGGTGATGCGAACCGCCCATGGCACCGACACTGCCCCGGTCGGGCCGTCGTCGGCTCGAAGCAGCGGCCTTCGGCGAATTGCCGTGCTCGGCTGCACCGGTTCCGTCGGCACCCAGGCGCTGCGCTTTCTTGACCGGCCTCCTGCGGCGTTCGAGGTGGTCGGGCTGGGCGAAGGGGGATCCCGCCAGGTGGAGCCGGCCGACCAGGTGGCTCGGTTTCCGGATGCAGTGTTCGCATTCACATCCGGTTCCATGCCGTTTCCCGGCATCATCGACGTGTGGTCAGCCATCCTGGACGAGGCAGGCGGGATGTCGGAGGAACCCGGCGGCGTCCAGCAGGTGCTGGACACCGAGGTATGGGCCAGTGCCAGGGCCGATGAGATCATCGCCAACACGGTGGGAGTAGCGCACTCGATGGGCAGCGCAGCTATGTGGGTAGCACAGTGACGGGCACTCGGCGATCCCGGCAGCGGGACCGCGGCTGCGGAAACGGCTGCGGAAACGACTGCGGAAACGACGGCGGAAACAGCGAGGCGGCGCGATGAGCACGGTTGTGCTGTACGTCGTCGGGATTGTGCTGTTCGCGCTCGGCCTCGTGGTGTCCGTGGCCTGGCACGAAATGGGCCACCTGACCACCGCGAAGTTGTTCGGCGTCCGGGTGACGCAGTACATGGTCGGCTTCGGCAAGACCATCTGGTCCCGACGCCGCGGGGAAACCGAGTACGGCATCAAGGCCATCCCATTGGGTGGCTACATCCGAATGATCGGCATGGTCCCGCCCGGCAAGGACGGCCGACAGCGGATCTCCACCACATCATTCGGGCCGGCCGGCCTGGCCCGACAGATCATCGAGGATTCCCGGGCCGGCGACAGGTCCCAGGTCACTGCTGCGGACGAAGGTCGGCAGTTCTACCAGCTGCACCCGTTCAAGCGGATGATCGTGATGTTCGCCGGACCGTTGCAGAACCTGATCTTCGCGGTGATCCTGTTCGCCATCATGCTGGTCGGCATCGGCCTGCCGACCGCGAACACCACCATCCACGACGTCAGCGCCTGCGTGATCCCGGTTGCCGCCGCCGGTCAGCCGCAGCGAAATGACTGCACGCCAAACGATCCGCCGACACCGGCGGCGCAGGTCGGGCTGTCGCCCGGGGACACCATCACCGCGTTCGACGGCACTCCGATCACCTCCTGGGACCAGATGCGTGGGCTGATCGCGAACGCCGGCGGTAGCACCGTCGCGCTGAGCTACCTTCGCGGCGGCATCGAGCGCACCGCTCAGGTCCCGATCATCGCCACCGAGCGCCCAGTCGTCGACAACACCGGCAAGCAGACCGGAACCGCCGTGATCGGCTTCCTCGGCGTCGGCCCCGAGCAGCCGTATGTCCCGCAGAGCATCGGCAGCGCGTTCGTCAAGACGGGCCAGTTCATCGGCCTGTCGGCCCAGGCTGTGGCCCGGATCCCGGCCAAGATCCCGGCCCTGTGGTCGGCCATCTTCGACCACACCCCGCGAGACCTGAACTCGCCCGTCGGCATCATCGGAGCCGGCCGGATCGGCGGCGAGATCCTGGCCTCGAAGGTCGATGTCCGGGACAAGATCATGCTGGGGCTGAACCTGCTCGCCGGGTTCAACATGAGCCTGTTCCTGCTGAACATGTTGCCACTGCTGCCCTTGGACGGCGGCCACATTCTGGGCGCCGCGATCGAATGGGTCCGCCGCGGCTGGGCCAAAGTACGGCGCAAACGCGACCCAGGGCCGTTCGACGTGGCCACCCTGATGCCGGTGGCGTACGTGGTGGCGTTGTTGTTCATCGGGTTGACGCTCCTGACGGCGGTTGCCGACCTGGTCAATCCTGTGCAGTTGTTCGGCTGAGTGGGCCACGGTGGCTGAGTGATGGTCGCCCCGGTACTCCGCGGTCGGTTGCTCGCTGCTGGGGCGCGGCAGTTGGGGCGCTCGTCGACCGGCACCGTTTCCAGAGTGCTGGCGACCGATCCCGTCGGCTCGTGCCTGGTGGCTTCCCGATTCGAACTGACTGGGATGAACCGACAATTGTTGGGGGGCACATTCTGGGGTGTCGACGGTGGGCGTTCCGCGCTGTGCTTCGCCGGCGGGAACCTGATGCCGCTGTCCGGCCATGGGACGGCGCTGGCGCTGGTCGGCGACGCCTTGGCCCGGGGCGGTCGTGGCTGCGCGTCGATCCTGGGCAGGGCGGAGTCGACGTTGCCGCTGTGGGAACGGCTGGCGCCGGCCTGGGGGCCGGCCCGCGAGATACGGGCGGATCAGCCACTGCTGGTGTGCCCAGATCCGCCAGCCGTTCGGATTGACCAGCAGGTAATCCGGGTGGGGGCCGATCGCTTGGACGACTACTACCCGGCGGCGGTCGCGATGTTCACCGAAGAGGTCGGGGTGGATCCGACAGTGGATGACGGCGGAGCGCGGTACCGGTCCAGGGTGGCGGGGCTGCTGTCCGCCGGCCGGTCGTTCGCCCGATTCGACGGGAACCAGGTCATGTTCAAGGCCGAGATCGGGGCGCTGTCGGATTCGGTCGCGTTGATCCAGGGTGTGTGGGTTCATCCGGACCTGCGCGGTCGCGGACTCGCGGCCCCGGCAACCGCGGCAGTGGTGCGTGCGGCTCAGCGGCTGGGACGGTTGCCCAGCTTGTACGTCAACGCGCACAACATCGCTGCTCGCGCCGCCTACCACCGGGTCGGCTTTCACCAGGTTGGCACCTTCGCCTCGGTGCTGTTCTGACTCAGTTGCATTGCTCTGGCCCAAGTGCGCGCGTGCATGGCCGGCCGGAGTCGGGATTGAAGCACAGCGGTCGATCCCCGCGGGTGCCAACCCGTCAAGGCGGCCGGAGCCTGTCACCCTGGCACACAGCGCCAAGCCGGCCGGGGGGATTCAGTTCTGAGGTGGTCCTGCCGAGGTGAGTGACTGATCCCGATGGTGCTCGGCGCGTCAGCCGCCGGTTCTCCTGGTGAGGATTGGGATACTGGCGGCTGTGACGAAGCAGGCGCGCCGACCCAGCCTTCGGGGCCGGCCGGCCCGGCGCGGCCTGCTGGCGATGGTGCTGGTGGCCCTCGCGCTGCTGTCCTTGCTGGCCGGCTGCACCCGCCCGGCGTCGGTGACCGATCAGGATTCCGGTCCCGGTCCCGATACCGCGGTGGCCGCGTTCGTCGCCGCATGGCAGGGCAGAGACGTTCCCGCCGCCGCAAAGCTGACTTCTGACCCGGCCGCCGCCGAGCAACTACTGGACACCATCAACGCGGACCTCAAGCCAACGGCGCTTTCCATCAGCACCGGCCCCGTCGACCGGACCGCAGCCGGAACTGCGACCGTTACCGCGACCCTGGCCTGGACGTTGAAGGACGTCGGCACCTGGAAGTACACGGCTCCGTGGACGTGGAAGCGAACCGGGTCGACCCCGTCGGTGCGCTGGGACCTCGTGTGGTCGCCGGCTGTCATCCACCCGGATCTCGGGCCGCAACAGGCACTGGTGGTGCGGACCACCCCTGGTACCCCGGGCACCATGGTGGACCGGAACAACCAGCAGATCACCGCGCCGGTCCGGGTCTACTCGGTGGTGGCGCTACCGGGCAAGATCCCGGACGTGGCGGCGATGGCCGCCGCACTGGCTGCGGTCGTCGCCCCGTTCGACGCGACCATTACCGCTGAGTCCATCGTGGCCGGGGTGAAGGCGGCGGACCCGAATACCGGGTACACGGTGATCAACCTGCGGGATGACGACTACAACAGCGTGCGGACCGCGCTGGATGCGATTGTCGGGCTGAGCTTCCCGTCCCAGCTGCGCGACCTGCCGCCCACCGCTGACTTCGCCAAGGTCCTGATGACTCAGCTGACGCCGGTGGTGAACACCATGATCCAGGGCAGCACCGGCTGGCGGATCGCCACCATTGACGCGTCCGGTGACGAGTTGGACACGCTTGCCGAGAAGCCTCCGCTGCCGGGCCCGAAGGTCACCCTCAGCCTGGACTCGGCCATCCAAGAGGATGCCGACAGCGTGCTGACCGCCATTCCGGAGCCGGCCGTCCTGGTGGTGATCCAACCGTCGACGGGTGGCATCTTGGCGGTGGCGCAGAACGCGCCGGCCAACGCCCTGGGCCCGATCGCGCTCACCGGCCAGTACCCGCCGGGCTCGATCTTCAAGATCGTGACCGGCACCGCCGCCATCGACGCGAACCTGGTGACGCCCACCACCGAAGTCGACTGTCCAGGGCAGTGGATAGTGAACTCCCGGCCCATTCGCAACGAGGGGTTCGACCTCGGAACGGTCACCGTGACCGAGGCGTTTGCGCATTCCTGCAATACCACCTTTGCCAAGCTCGGGTCGGAACTGCCGGATAGCGCGCTGCCTGCTACCGCTAAGCAGTACGGCATCGGGTTGGACTTCGATATCAAGGGGGTTACCACGCTGACCGGCAAGATCCGCGACGCGGCCACCGTGGAGCAGCGGGCGGAGAACGGATTCGGGCAGGGGCAGGACCTGCTGACCCCGTTCTCGGCGGCGCTGATGGCAGCGACCGCCGCGACCGGTAACATGCCGATCCCGGTGCTGATCGAGGGCAGCACGACCACTGTCGATCAGAGCGTGCCACCGCGCTCGGCCGCAGCCAGAGCGGCGATCACGATGTTCATGCGCGCCGTCGTCACCGATGGCACCGCCAAAATTCTCGGCGCTGACGGCGAGGTCTACGCGAAGACCGGCACCGCGGAGTTCAACAACGACGCGGGCGAGATCCACGCCCACGCGTGGACCGTCGGCTTCCGCGGCGATATGGCCTTCGCCGCACTGATCGTCGGTGGCGAAGATTCCAAGCGCACCAACGCGATCATCGATGCGTTCCTCAAGAAGCTGCCGGCACCCTGACCGGAGCCCGCCGCCTCGGGGCGAGGTAGCCCGATCTTTACCCGACACGCCGGATAATTCGGGCTACCAGCGCCAACTTCGGGCTACCGGTGGTGACGGCTGGGTCGATCGACGAGCTTGCGGGACCGGAGCGCGAGTCCGAGCCCGTTCGGGTCACGGGATTACGCTCGGATCATGTCCGTGAACATCACTCACCGGGCGCCGTTGGCGCCGGGAACCCCGACATCGGTGCGCCGGGTACCCGCATCCATCGCCCGCCCCGAGTACGTCGGCCGGCCCGGCCCCGCGCGCAGCGCGGATCCCTGGGTACAGACCGACGAGGTGATCGCGAAGATGCGGGTGGCCAGCAAGCTGGCCGCAGGTGCGCTCGCCGAGGCCGGTCGTGCCGTCGGCCCTGGCGTCAGCACAGACGACCTGGATGTGATCGTGCACGAATACCTATGTGACCACGGCGCTTATCCCTCGACGCTCGGCTACCGCGGATTCCCCAAGTCATGCTGCACCTCGCTGAACGAGGTGATCTGCCACGGTATCCCGGACACCACGGTGATCCAGGACGGTGACATCGTCAACATCGACGTGACCGCCTACCTCGACGGGGTGCACGGTGACAACTGCGCCACCTTTCTGGCCGGGGATGTTGCGCCGCAGAACCGACTGCTGGTGGAGCGCACCGAGCAGGCGCTGCAGCGGGCGATCAAGGCGGTGGCACCCGGCCGCAAGCTGAACGTGATCGGCCGGGTGATCGAGTCCTACGCCAAGCGGTTCGGCTACGGAGTGGTGCGCGACTACACGGGGCACGGCATCGGGCGCACCTTCCACTCCGGGCTGGTGATCCTGCACTACGACGATCCCTCCGTCGAGACGGTGATCGAGAAGGGCATGACGTTCACCATCGAACCGATGATCACCCTCGGCGGGGTCGACTGGGACGTCTGGGCTGACGACTGGACGGTGACGACGAGGGACAAGTCCTGGACCGCCCAGTTCGAGCACACGCTTCTGGTCACCGATACCGGCGCGGAAATCCTCACCGTGCCGTAGGTGACACTGTGCCGTAGGTGAGGCTGTGCCGTAGTTGACACTGCGCCGCTGTCGGCCCCGTCAGACGGGGCGTGCCCGGCCGACCGGGCCGATCAGAAGTGTTCGGGCAGTGCCTCGGCCAGCGCGTCGGCATACCGCCGTGGATCGGCGCGCAGCGCGGCGCTGACCACCATCCGGCGCGGCTCGGGGGAGTGCAGGTACCTGCCGGCGACCGGGATTTGCAGGACCCGGACCGTCCAACGCCCCGGATCACGGCCGGCCAGCGCGGCGAAGTCGGCCACTACGGTTCGCTCGACTGCCCGCGCCCGCGCGGCCGCACCCGCTTCCTGGGTGGGCCGAGCAGCCAGCCATGTGTCGAATTGACCGGCCAACTCCGCCCACAACCCAGCCAGGGCGGCCGACCCACCGAACAGGTCCTGCGGCCGGGGGGCGGGAGTTCCCGGTCGGAAGGCCAAGGCACCGGCCCACCAGGTCGGCCAGTCTGCGGTGAGATCGGAGCCTGCGCCAGCGTCGTCAACAGCGTCGGTGCCGGGCCGGGGGTGGACTTGGGTGTGGTTGACGGCGGGAGTTCCAGCGACTTCACCGAGGGTGATTGGTGCTACGGCGACTGGCGGGTCGAGTGGTCCTGGGTAGCCGTCTCCGGCAGGCAGGAGCCGCGCCACATCCCGGGCGAACAGTGGCGCAAGCAGCCAGGACGGGTCGATATCCACCGCGATCGCTGCCCGGTCCCGGCTGGTGTCGCGCATACCGGACAATCCGCGCACCATCCTGGCAGCGCCGGGTCGCCGCCAATCGTCGGACTGTGCCATCGCGTGCCTCCGATCCTCACCTGCTCAAGCAGCGGCAGTTGCCGAATGCCCGAGTCGATCATGCCCGTTCGGGCGACCGATCCGCAGCTCATCGGGGGAGCCCATTGCCTGGCCACGGCAGGGCGGGCACTCGTTGGCCGCGGCGTCACCCGGTAGGCGCGGGCAGTGCCAGCAGTGCGTTCTCGACGACCTCCGGCAAAGCCGGATGTATCCAGTACTGCCCACGTGCCATCCGATGCGCGGGGACGCCGAAGTGCATGGCCTGGATCAGCGGCTGGATCACCGTGGCGGCCTCCGGACCGATGATGTGTGCGCCCAGCAGCAGTCCGCTGGCCGGGTCGGCGATCACCTTGGCGAATCCGGTGGTGTCCTCCCTGGCCCAGCCGGCGGCTACCCCGCCGTATTCTTGACGGCCGATCACGTGCGGGATGCCGCGTTGCACGGCATCCCTTTCGGTGATGCCGACCGTCGCGATCTGTGGCTCGGTGAACACCGCCGCCGGGACGTACCGGTGGTCCGCGGCTATCAGCGCCTCCGGGTGCTGCAGGTTGTGTGCCACCACCCTTGCCTCGTGGTTGGCAGTCTGTTGCTGGTCATCGACCACCACCCGGCCGCCCTCGCCCAAGCTCACCCCGGTAGCGCCCACTTGCAGCAGATCCCCATTCGGGGTCCGCCCGGTGGCGATCAACAACAGGTCGGCATCGACTGTCGCGACACCATCCGGGCCGGACAGATGAACCGTCACGCCTCCACCAAGGCCGTGGGTCGCTCTGTCGACCACAACGCCGGTGTGCACCGCGTAACGGTGGCGCGCGTATTCGGTGATGGCGGCAGAGACGTCGTCATCGAGGTGACGAAGGAGGGCGGGCCCGCGCACCACCTGGGTGACCGCGCTGCCGAAGGAGGCGAAGATGTGGGCGAACTCCGCGGCAATGTCGCCGCCGCCGATGATCACCACCCGATCAGGCAGGTTGTCGATCCGCATCACCGTGTCCGAGGTGTGGTAGGGGATGTCGACGAGCCCGGGAATGTCCGGGACGTCCGCGCGGGATCCCGCAGCCAGCACGAAGCGGTCGGCAGTGATCTTCCGCACAGTGCCGTCGGGCATGGCCACCTGCAATGCCTTGTGCCCGGTGAACGTCGCGGTGCCGGTGTAAACGGTGATGTTCGGGCACTGCGCGCCCTCGCGGTAGGCCTTACCGGAGGCGGCAATCGGGTCGATGCGACCGAAGATCCGGTCCCGCATCGATGCCCAGTCGACCCGATCGACATGCGCGGTCACTCCGAGCGGGCCGGCGTGGCGGGCGCCGGAGGCCAGGTCCGCCGGGTGCACGTACATCTTCGTCGGGATGCAGCCCACGTTGAGGCAGGTGCCCCCGAAGGTGCCCTGCTCGACGATGGCGATGTCCCAGTCGTCGAAGGCCGGGCCCGGGATGCTGTTGCCCGAGCCGGTGCCGATGATCACCAGGTCGTAGTGCCGCATGGGTTCAGGCTAACGAGCGCGGCCAGCACCAGTCAGCGGCACCATCGACTGAGCGCGACCAGCGGTAGCGTCCGGGACTCGTCGGCAAAGCGGTCCTTACGTAAAACGGCGCCCAGCGAGGAGACGACCAGGGATCGACCCGACGGCTAGCTCGGATATGCATCGCAGCGGATCGGAGGACGCGCACACCGCTCAGTGCGCGTTGCCGGGGTTACTCCAGGGGTACTGGCTGGTCACTTCCGTGGTGCACGGCGCCGCGTTTGCGATCGGCAAGATCTGGAAGACCCGGGCGTCACCGACAGTGAACACTTGTCGGAAGTACGTCGGGTTCTCCAGGATGTCAAGGGTGATCGTTGGCCGTCCGGAACTCATTCGCCGATTGCCGTAGAAGACGTAGGTCACGTGGTACTTTTGGATCAGGTCGGCGACGCAGCCATCGGAGGCGATATCGCCCAATCTGGCCCGCAGGTAGAGTCGCTCCTTCCAAGAATCCGGCGCAAGCCCAAGCAGGGGCGGGTTTCCGAGCAGCATCGGCACGCCATTGTCGACGTACATCCACATCTCACCGCGGTTCTCCAGATCGTCAAGCACCCGCTCGCCGGAGGCGACGTGGTGTGCGAGGTAGGCGAAGGCCAACTGGTAGTCGGGTCCGACTGGGCCGTCGGTGGCGTTGATGAGCTCTGAGTAGTAACGGACGGGCGGGACAATGAATACCGGCAATGCTGCCACAACCAGTGCGACCGCAACCGTGACGGAAATCCATCGTCGGCCCGAACCGTTCGCGGTTACCTGCCGCTGGTGATCGATCACAGCCACCCCGGGATCTACCGGTCCAGTGCGGGTGGTGGGGGACCGGAAAGCTGCTCTCGCCGCGACGATACTGACAGCGCCACGGATTCCCATTGCAATTACTGCCAGTGCCACGCCCGCCGGGATGGCGCCGAGGACGGCGAACACCCAGAGCATCCGACCGGGGTCCCGATACCAGGCATCCGCCAGAAATCCGAACGGCCCGGTGTGTCCGGTGACCAGTGCGACATAGAACAGACCGAAGCCGACGTAACCGACAGCGACACCGACCAGCGGTCGCCATCGGCGATGGATGGTGAACAGGCAACCGACCGCCGCCAGCATGGACCACACTCCTTGCGGCGAGCTGATCTTCTCGGCCTGGAAGACGGCCACCTTCACCGCTCTCCGCAGCGTGGACGTTCCGCCGGAGCCCGGCAGCGTGAACGAGCCCGTTCGTTCGCTGAGCATTTCATTGACGCCGGGGATCAGTGCGACCAGGACAACCGCTGTCACGGCGGCGATTCCCACTAGGAGCGCCAGCCACGAGGCCAGCTGGCGCCATCGACCCGACTGCCAGGCGCAGCCGACGGCCGCCGCGACCGCCAGCCCGATCACCGTCGGCAGTTCTGAGGTATGCACACCGATGATGCCCACGATGCTCAACACCCCGACGACGCCAAACTTCACAACGAGGGTTGCCGAGGATCGAACCTCCGGAGGGATGATCGTAGCGACGGCGGCCGGCACCAGCATCAACCCGAGAGCGGCGGTCATTCGCCCGGTGGATTCGATGAGTAGTAAGTTCGCAGGCAAAACCGAGGCCAACGCTCCGAACCCCGCGACCAGCGGCAGTCTCGGGGCTAGCCGACTGCACAGCGCGTACACGCCACAGGGCAGTATCACCCCGCCCAACGCTGTAGTACTCGCCAGCATCACCGCCGAGATCGGGCTGCCCGAGAGCGAGTGAATCAGCGCCGTGACCAGGCTCGCAGCCAGCGGATAAAACCCGGCGGTACCGTCCGGAACCGCCGGGTCCGAGGACAGCACGATGGTCGCGTTAAGGGTGTCGTGCCCGAAGATCTGCCGGGCGAAGTACCCCAGGTGCATCGCATCCCACCCGACGGGAACGGTGAAGCTGGAGTGAAGCCCGGTCCACAACGCGACGCCCCCGACGATGGCGATTGTAAGCAGGCCCACGGAACAAGCCTGCTGCGGAGAGTGCCACCACCGTGTCCGATTATCTTGCTGCTGGGTCCCGACGGCAGCGCCCGAAGGGAGGCGACCGGGCGTCGACTGGTCGTCACGCGCGACCGGTTCGGGCACTGCCGACACACGTCGCCACCTCACCGCCTCGACAATCAGCCAGCACGCCACCAGAACGCCGAGCGCCGTGAAGCTCACGGCCAGCACCGGCAGCGCCAGTCGGCTGGAAACCAAGCCGACGAGATAGATCAGGCCGAAACTCACGGGTGCGGCGATCGCGGCGGACATAGCCAGTGACCCGAAGAGGCGGAGCATTCGAATGACGGCAACGCCCGGTATCACGGCAATCACGAGCCAGAGCAGCAGCGTCATGCGGTGCCACCGCCACTCATAGTGCGGCGCTTGTCGGCAGCGAAAGCCGATCGAAGCCTCGCGTCCGCCGGGTGGTGCTTCGCCATGCCTTCGCAAGCCCCTCGGTGGTCACGCGCCCTCGGCGCCGATCGTCGCAGGCGAGTCTAGCCGACGGCACGGCAATGTTGCGCGCACCAGATTGTCCGACTGGTCCTCTCGAGTTCTGCCGAGTTCTGCGGCCAACCATAGTAATGAGGGTGCTGGAAGAGGTCCGCCTACGGGTCCACGGAGCGGTCATCACCCTGGTGGCCGGGTCGGACGCCGAGCAACGGCGCGGATAGATCTTCGGCACGGGAAAGCGGCAGTTCGCTCCGGATCTGCCGAGGTTGGCAGACCGGTCTTCTCTTGGCGGACGACGCAATGGCCACGGCGCTGGGTTGTCGAGGAAGCCGGCAGTGATGCCCGGAACGTTTGGGAACCGGGCGCTGCCGGTGCGGTAATCTCTGATCGTCCTATGCCCGACCGGAGGTCCACCTTTGTCTGCAATCCGTATCCCTGCTGCCGCCCCGATCATCGGGGAGGACGAGCGCCGAGCCGTCGACCGGGTCCTCGCCTCCGGCATGATCGCACAAGGTCCCGAAGTCGCCGCGTTCGAGGCAGAATTCTCGCCGGTGGCGGGCGGAGTCGAGTGCGTCGCGATGAACTCCGGGACCTCCGCCCTGCATCTAGGGCTGATTGCGGCCGGCGTCAAGCCCGGCGATGAGGTGATCGTCCCGTCGTTCACCTTCGCCGCGACGGGCAACGCAGTGGCACTGGCCGGGGCCACCCCGGTGTTCGCGGATATCGACCCGGACACCTTCTGTCTGGATCCGGACGCAGCCGAGGCCGCCATCACCGACCGCACCGTCGGGATCATGCCGGTGCACCTGTACGGGCACCCAGCGGCGATGGACCGGTTCGCTGCACTCGCCACCAAGCACGGGCTGGCGATCTACGAGGACGCGGCGCAGGCGCACGCCGCCACCTTCGACGGCCGTCCGGTCGGCTCGTTCGGGGCCTTCGGCGCTTTCAGCTTCTACCCGACGAAGAACATGACATCCGGCGAGGGCGGCATGGTCACCACCGCGGACCCGGCGCTGGCGCGGACCGCCCGCCTGCTGCGCAACCAGGGGATGGAGCGCCGCTATGAGAACGAACTGGTCGGCTTCAACACCCGGATGACCGACATCAACGCCGCTATCGGCCGTGTCCAGTTGACGAAGCTGCCCGGCTGGACTGCGCAACGGCAATCCAACGCGGCGTTCCTGAACGCCAATCTCCGTGGCGTAACGGTGCCGCCGGTCGCCGATAAGGCGGTGCACGTGTACCACCAGTACACGGTGCGGGTGCCGGCTTCGGACCGAGATCGGATCGTGGCCGCGCTGGCCGAACGCGGAGTCGGCTCCGGGGTGTACTACCCGATCCCGACCCACCGGCTGCCCTCGTTCCATCTGCCGCTGCAGCTACCGGAAACCGAGCGGGCAGCCGCCGAGGTGATCTCCTTGCCGGTGCATCCCAAACTCACTCAAGACGACCTGGAGTCGATTGTCGAGGCAGTCAATGCGGTCGTCGGGGCGGGTGCGTGATGGCCACAACTTCTCCGGGAACCCTGCGCGCCGGCTTGCTCGGCCTCGGCAGCATGGGCAGGCACCATGCTCGGTTGCTCGGTTCGTTGGATGGCGTCGCGCTGGTGGCGGTCGCGGACCCGGCGGGCGATCCGAACAGTGTCTCCCAGGGCGTCCCGGTGCTGACGTCTGTTGAAGCGTTGATCGCCAAGGGCATCGACTACTGCGTGGTGGCGGTCCCGACGGCGCTGCACGAGTTGGTCGGCCTGCAGCTGGCCGAGGCCGGCATCCATGCGCTTATCGAAAAGCCGGTTGCCGCAGATCGGGCGTCTGCTACCAAGCTGGTCGAGACGTTCGAGAGGGCCGGGTTGGTCGGAGCTGTCGGCCATATCGAGCGCTACAACCCGGCGCTGCAACAACTCAAGCGACGCTTGCAGGACGGCGAGCTGGGAGAGATCTATCAGATCGCCACCCGTCGACAGGGTCCGTTCCCCATGCGGATCGCCGACGTCGGCGTGGTGAAGGACCTGGCCACTCACGACATCGACCTGACGGCGTTCGTCACCGGCCAGCAGTTCGCGTCGGTGAGTGCCCGAATCGGGCACAAGACCGGCCGGGCATTCGAGGATCTCGTCGCGATCACCGGGCAGCTCACCGACGGGCTCGTCACCAACCACCTGGTCAACTGGCTGTCGCCGATGAAAGAGCGGCTCACCGTGGTGACCGGGGAGCGTGGCACGTTCGTTGCCGACACGCTGACGGCCGACCTGACGTTCTACGCCAACGGCACGATGACCAACGACTGGGCCGACATCGCCCACTTCCGCGGAATGACCGAAGGAGACGTCACCCGGTACGCCTTCTCCAAGGCCGAGCCGTTGCGGACCGAGCACGAAAACTTCCGGGACGCGGTCCGCGGCCTCGACTCTGACATCGTGACTCTGCGGCAAGGCTTGATGGCGGTGCAGGTGGCCGAGGCCGTGCTCGAGTCCGCCCGTTTGGGCGAGACTGTGCAGATCAGCGCCGGTGCTACCGACGTCGGCGCGATGGCCGACATCGCCGGCTGAGCGGGGTCATTGGTCGCGCCGTGAGAATCTGCGGCCCGCAGAACGTTTCGGTCAACAGAACGGTTGACCGGAAAGGATTGGTCAGGAACTCTCTGTCGCCAGAGTTGCGATGTGTGCGCCGATCTCCAGTGAGCTTGTCGCCGCCGGGGACGGGGCGTTGAGCACGTGGACGTTTCGGCCACGGCGGCGGATCAGGAAGTCGTCGACCAGGGCGCCGTCGCGCCGCAGTGCCTGCGCCCGAACACCGGCAGTGCTGCGCACCAGGTCGTCCGCGATGATCTCGGGAACCAATCTGGCCAAACTTGCGGCGAATCGCTTCTTCGACGCCGACCGGACAACCTCCATCAGGCCCGGGCGCCAGTTCTTCCGCGCCAGCCGCCAGAATCCCGGATAGTCCAGAACATCAGCGAAATCGCGCGGACGCACTGTTCGCCAGCGATACCCTTCCCGCGCCAACGCCAGAACGGCGTTGGGCCCGGCGTGCACACTGCCGTCGACCATCTTCGTCAGATGCACCCCGAGAAACGGGAAATCCGGGTCGGGGACCGGGTAGATGAGGCCGGTGACCAGGTGCCGTCGGTCTGGCTTGAGTTCGTAGTACTCGCCGCGGAAGGGCACGATTCTCGAGTCCGAATGAGCCGACGGCGAGGTGCCTCCGGCAGAGCTTGCGCCCGCGACCCGGTCCATGCCGGCCAGTCGATCGGCGTACAGGCCGGCGCAGTTGACGACCACGTCGGCGGTGATGTCGCCGCTGCTGGTCTGCACCTGCGTCGTTCGGTCGGTCCGCACGATCCCGGTCACCGCGGCGCTCCAGCGGAGATCGACTCCCGCCTTCCTCAGGTCGGATTCCATTGCCCGGCTGACCGCGCGATAGTCGGTGATCGCGGTGCTGGCCACGTGAAGTGCGGAGATTGCCGACACATGTGGTTCGTACTCGCGGGCTTGTTCGGGGCCGATACGGGTGACCTCGATTCCGTTGGCCAACCCGCGTTCGTACAAGCGCTGCAGTCCGGGCAGCTCATCGTCCCGGGTTGCGACAATGAGCTTTCCGGTGTGCACGACGGGGATGCCGTGCCGCTGCGCGAAATCGACCATCGACAGCGCGCCGGCCCGGCACATGGTCGCCTTGGCCGAGCCCGGCTGGTAGTAGATCCCGGAATGGATCACCCCGGAATTACGGCCGGTCTGGTGTCGGGCGGGCCCGGCCTCCTTCTCGACGACCGTGATCGATGCGGTGGCGTCTGCCGCGGATAGCGCGAGTGCGGACGCGAGCCCGACGATTCCGGCACCGATCACTGTGTACCGGGTCATCCGACGTCGGCACTCCCGGCCTCGACGAGGCCTCCATCCTGCTCACGATATTTCTGGCCGGTCTGCGGGCACAGCCAACCGTCGCCGTCCGCCACCAGCGGTGTGCCGTTCTTGCCCACCCAGCCGATCCGCCGAGCCGGAACCCCGGCAACCAGGCCATGGCTGGGTACATTGTCGATCACTACCGATCCTGCGGCCACCAGCGACCAGGCTCCGATGGTCACCGGCGCGACGCAGACCGCTCTGGCACCTATCGATGCGCCGGTTTCCACGGTGACCCCGACCGGCTCCCAATCGTGCGCCGATTTCGGTGTTCCGTCCACGTTGATCGCTCGGGGAAAGCGATCGTTGGTGAACACCACAGCCGGGCCGACGAATACGCCGTCCGCCAGCCGCGCCGGCTCGTACACCAGCGCCAAGTTCTGGATCTTGACGTTGTCGCCGATGTGTACTCCGGTGCCCACGTAGGCGGCCCTGCCGACGATGCAGTTGCTGCCGAGCACCGCACCCTCCCGGACCTGCGCCAGGTGCCAGATGGAGCTGCCCTCGCCGATCACGGCATCGGCCGCGACGTCGGCACTCGGTTCGATACGAATGGTCATGGGGCTCCTATGGTGTTGTTGTGAGCGCGCGCAGATCGCTGTCGCGTGCCGGCTCAGGGCTCGGCGGGGTCGGCGTACGCCTCGTGTTGGTGGGCTGAGGAGCGTTCTGGCGGACGGCCTCCTCGCAGACCCGCCCGGGCAATCACGGCGGCTACGGCCGCGCTGGACACGTCGGCGATGGTGAACAAAAGCCGAGACGTCAGCGCCAGCGCCAAGGCCGGACCTGCCGCGGCGATCGGTGCCAGGCCGGCCACCAATAGTGCCTCTCGGACGCCGACCCCGGACGGCAGGATGAAGGCGATGAACCCTGAGGACATGGCAAGGGCGAACGCGCCGGTGGTGATGGCGAAGGCGGTCAGTGGCTGCTTGGTCAGCGAACCGGTGAGCAGCCATAGGTGCGCACCGAAAAACCCCCAGGAGGCCATCGACCAGAGCAGTGCCTTCAGGACTTCCGAGCCGATCGGGGCATGCGGCAGTGGGGGCTGCCGTAGCAACCGCAGCGCCAGGTTCGCGATCTTGCCGAGTACCGCCGGGATCAACGTCACCAGGGTGAGGGGGCCCAGCAGCAGCAGCCACGCCGCTGCTCCCCACGCGCCGGCAAGGGCAGGTGCTGCGGCGACGGCCAGAGTCAACGCCGTGACCGTCGTCAGTCCGGCCGCGAGCAACAGGGTGATCAGCGCCCGTGCCCGGGAGATCTGGTAGCGGCGACTGAGTTGGGTTTGCAGCAGGAACGCCCAGACGCTGCCCGGCAGGTACTTCCCGAGTTGCCCAACAAGGTTCACCAATGCCGCATGACGGTAACGAACCGCGATCCCGGTGGATGCCAGCAGATGCTGCCAGACCTTCACCGAGGTGAACATGCCGAGAGTGATTGCCGCGAGCGAACCGACCAGCGACTTCCAGCTCAGCAGCGAAATGGTGTGCCGTACCGCGCCCCACTCGCGGATCGCGGCGTAGACGACAGCTGCGAGCACCGCGACGATCACCACTATGCGGCCCACTTGGATCAACCGGTGCAGGGCCGGATGCCGCGCTGCTACGACGGCGGGATCGGTAACCTGTTCGTCGGCTGCTTCGTCGTCGGACTCAGTCACGTTGCGCGCTCACCAGCATCGTCAGCGCCTCCAGGTGTCTGGCCAGCACCGAATCCATGGTGAAGTGCTCGGCGACGAGGTTCCGGCCGGCCTGCCCGACCCGACTTGCGAGTTCAGGATCGGTGAGCGCCTGCACCAGTGCGTCGGCCAGATCCGCTGGATTGCCTGGCTCCACCAGCCAGCAGTTCACTCCGCTGGCGAGAGTGACGTTGCCGAAGTTGTCCGGTCGCACCGCGGCCACCACCGGGACCCCTGCGGCCATCGATTCTAAGCTTGCGGTGCCCAACCCGAACCCCTGCAGGTCATGGCTCTCCACGGTCGCCGCCGCCAGGTAGTCGGCCACCTCCTGCCGCGGAACTGCTCCGACGGCAATCACCATGTCGTCGACGCCCAGTTCTCGCGCCCGCGTCACGAACCGGTCGTAGTACACCCTGCCGACTATCAGCACCTTCGCGGCGGGCTCGTGCTGGCGGACCTTCGGCAGTGCCTCGATCAGCGTCATCCGGTCCCGCATCTGGATCACATGTCCGATCGATAAAATGATCGGGGTCTGCGCGGACAATCCGTGCCGCTGACGCACGATGTCCGGGTCGCCACGGTCCGCGCCGTTCAGGGTGATCCCAACGGGGATGTCCGTCGTCCCGCCGATTGCGCTGCGGTATCGGCGGCGGATGTAGGCCTCCATCTGCACATCCATCACCACGAACGTCGGCCGGTATCGGCGCAAGATCGGGGCCACCACCGCCGTGTCCAGGGTTCGAAATGCGAGGCCGAACACCCGGGTCGGGCTCTCCAACCGAGTATGGACACTTAGTAACACCGGGACGTTGTTCTTGCGTGCCCACCGTCCGGTCGACCAGGTCAGATCGAAGAACTGACCGTGCTGGTGCAACACGTCAGGGTGGAACGTGTCCAGGATGTCGGCGACTCGGCGGCGTAGTGACGGCCGAATGGTGAACGCCATGTCGAAGCTGACCGGCAGCCGACTTGCCGGCATGGCGATCGCCGGAAGCCGGAAGATCCGCAAGCCGTCCTGCTCCTCGTAGGCAGGTGCGTCCTGGTATTCGGCGGTGATCACCACCACTTCGTGCCCGGCGCGGGCGTATCCGACGGCGAGTGAGTGCGACAGGTGCGAACTCCCGCCGACCCGCGGCGGGAAGAAGTTGTTCACGACCGCGATTCGCATCAGCGGGCTCGCGATCCGGAACTGGTCAACGGAAGGTACGCCACGTCGGTGCCGTCGACGATCACCGTGGCGACCGGGCGTGCGGGGACGCCGGCGACCATGGTGCCCGCCGGGACGTCCTTGGTGACAACGGCGCCAGCGGCGATCACCGCGCCGTCGCCGATGCTGACGCCCATCTGCACGACCGCATTGGCGCCGACGAACACCCGGTCGCCGAGCACCGTCGACGCCCGATCCACACCGGGATAGCTCCTGCCCGACACGCACCTTCGGGCCGAGGAGTGGGTGTAGATCTGCGCGCCGCAGGAGATATCGCAGCCAGCCCCGATCCGCAAGCCGCCCGATCCGTCGATGACGGTGAACGCACCGATCCAGGTTCCCGGCCCTATCTCCGGTTCACCGATCACCCAGGCGTGCGGGTTATACGGGTTCGGCGGCAGGCCGTGGTCGAACTCGACCGGCGATTCGGTCCTTACTCCAGAGCCGGTCGCGGTGGTCTCGCTCACCCGCCCGACCGGATCAGGTCCATCATCCCGTCCCGCACTTCGATGGTCGGCGACCAGCCGAGAACTTCTTTGGCGCGCGAGATGTCCGCGGCGCGCCGGGACACCAGAACCTCGCGCGGGTTGAACTGCGGTTCGACGTCGACTCCGACGGCCTCGATCAGGATCCGGGCGAGCTCTGCCACCGACGTGTCGATGCCGGTGCCGATGTTGATCGGCATGTTGTCCTTCTCGCACTCCAGTGCGGCGACGACTGCGGTCGCGATGTCGTGGACGTGGACGAAGTCCATGGACTGCTCACCCTTGCCGTCGATCACCGGGGGTTGGCCAGACTTCAGCCGATTCACGAAGTGATTGATGACGGAGGTGTAGTAGGCGGTGGTCTTTTGACCGGGCCCATAGACGTTGAAGAAGCGCAACGCGATCCAGGACAATCCCGCCCGTCGGTGATAGAAGTCCAGCAGATCTTCGCCGGCCCGCTTGGAGATGCAGTACGGCGTCAGCGGATGCAGCTGGTCGTCCTCATGCATCGGCAGCTTCTTCGGATCCCCGTACACCGAGGCGGACGATGCGAACACCAACCGGCGCACCTTCGCCTCCGCGGCGGCGGCGAACACGTTCTGGTTGCCGACCATGTTGATGTCGATCGACTCGTCCGGATCGGCGTTGCTCTTGTTGATCGACACGCAGGCGAAGTGGATCACCGATTCGCAGCCGACGATCGCCCGCTGCACGGCACCGCCGTAGCGCACGTCCTGATCGATGAGCTCGACGTTTCCACCGGCCACCAGCTCGGCAATCTTGTCTCGATCGCCGCGGAACATGTTGTCGAAGATGCGGACGCGGTAACCCTTCTCCAGCAGCATCGGCACGACGTGGCTCGCGATGAATCCGGCGCCGCCGGTGAAAAGCACTGTCTTGTCCGCCATGAATTCTCTCTTTTCGTTGCGTGCGCGGGATTCCGCGATACCGGTGTGGGGTTCTAGCTTTCGACTGCCTCGCGCACGGCAGCTGCCACCCGGTCGAGCTGGTCGGAGGTCAGGTTCGCGTGCATCGGGATCGCCAGATGACGGCGGAAGATGTCGGCGGAGATCGGACATGGCTGCCGCGGGCCGTACAGCGGCTGAACGTGCGAGGCGTAGGTACCGAACGTGCATTGGACCCCCGCCGCGCGAAGGCTCTTCGCCACTGCGCCTCGGTTGAGCGATGGGTCCAGGGTGAGTACGTAGGACTGCCACACATGGGTCCGGTCGGGCGCCGAGACCGGTAGCCCGATCAATTCCAGGTTCGCGAGGCGCTCTGCGTAGCCGTCCGCAATCGACTGCCGCGTCTTGATCAGATCGGGCAGACGCTCGAGCTGGGCCAGCATGATCGCCGCGGCGATGTCGGACAGCTTGTAGTTGTAGCCGAGTTCGTCGAACTCCGGCACCGGCAGATCCGTGGACTCTGCCCGGTCCAGCGCGCTGCTGATACCGAACGCGTGCACCTTGCGGGCATGCGCGTCGATCTCGGACCGGTTCGTGGTCAGTGCGCCACCTTCGCCGGAGGTGATGCCTTTGCGGCCGTGGAAGGAGAAGCACGCAGCGTCGGCAAGAGACCCGGTCGGTCGACCCTTGTAGGTGGCACCTGACGCGGCTGCGGCGTCCTCGACCACCCACAGTCCGTGCCTGTCGGCAATGGCTCGCAACTCGTCGTAGTCGGCGCTCTGGCCGAACACGTCAACGGCTGCGATACCGACGGTCCGATCAGTGATCGCCGCCTCGACAGCCTCCGGGTCGACGGTCCAGATGTCCGGACGCACATCGGCGAACACCGGGGTCGCGCCCGTGTACATCACGCCATGCCCGGTTGCCGGGAAGGTGTAGTCCGCGACAATTACCTCATCACCCGGACCCGCATGCAGCGCGTCGAACGCCAAGTGCAGCGCGGCCGTGCAGTTGCTGACCGCCAGCGCGTGTGAGGTGCCGCACAGATCGGCGAAGGCCGACTCGAAGCGACGCGAGGTTGGCCCGTTGCCGGCCAGCCATCCGCTGGCGAACACTTCGGTGACGGCGGCGAGTTCGCTGTCCCCGACAGTGGGTTGGCCCAGCGCAATAACGTCCGTCACAGCACTACTCCGTCCTCCGGTGTCCGGTCGGCCGAGCGACGGTGTTCCGCAACCTGAGCGGCGCCGAGGCCGGCTGGCGATCCTGTGA
>CAJDUM010000035.1_pt1 | contig 53584 bp, 48 predicted proteins | sample 7390781 | NCBI WGS metagenome assembly CAJDUM01 (sample SAMEA7055661, study PRJEB34461) | soil metagenome | biome: terrestrial ecosystem; feature: Peninsula; material: soil | place: Antarctica | collected 2016 | reverse complement strand
GGACGGGTATATGTGAAGAGGTCTGCTCGGGACGATCTGCTCCAAGAAACCGCTGAGCTCGCACCGGCTTATCCCGGCGCGAAGGACTCATGGCAACTGCCCGAGGACGCACTGCGAGGAGATCCTGACCGTATACGGCAGATCATCGAGGAAGTCGCAGCGACGCTGCCCAAGCGGCGCTCCCGGTAGGCGACTCGCCCGTCGACAGCGGCGCGGGCTGAGCTGAGGGTGGACGAGTGCGGCGAGGCCAATGGCACAAACCGGGCCACCAGGGAGATCGCTACCGTCGCTAAACCATGCCGCGGCGAATGGCCGCCGGTGGGCGGCTACCGCGGATCGACGCCACCATCTCCAGCACCCGGCGAGTGGCGACCACCTGATGCGCGCGAAACACCGCGGCGCCGGCGTCGGCGGCCAGCGCGGTGGCCGCCAGGGTGCCCTCCAACCGTTCGTCGAGGCCCACCCCCAGAGTCTCACCGACGAAGTCCTTGTTCGACAACGCCATCAGAACCGGCCACCCGGTTGCTACCAGTTCGGCTGTCCGGTTCAGCAGTTCCAGTCCGTGCCAGGTGTTCTTGCCGAAGTCGTGGGTCGGGTCGATCAGAATGCCGGGCCGGGGCACTCCGGCGGCCACCATCGCGTCCGCCGCTGCGGTGGTTTCTTCGATCACTGCGGCTACCACATCGGGGTAGCTGACCCGATGAGGGTTGGTGCGCGGCGCGGCGCCGCCGGTGTGCGAACACACCATTCCGGCGCCATAGGACGCGGCAACCGCCGCCAAGCCGGGGTCCACACCAGCCCAGGTGTCGTTGATCAGGTCAGCGCCCGCCCGACAGGCCGCCTCGGCCACCGGGGCCCGCCAGGTATCCACACTGATCACCAGGTCGGGGTACCGCTCGCGGATCAGGGCGACGAACGGAGCCACCCGGTCGATCTCCTGCGCGACGCTGACGTCGGGCCCGACACCCGCCTTCACCCCTCCGACGTCGACGATGTCGGCACCGTCGGCGACCGCAGAGTCGACAGCGGCGACGGCGGGGCCGTCCTCGAAAGTGGCGCCGCGGTCGAAGAAGGAATCCGGGGTGCGGTTGATGATCGCCATCACCGCGGCCCGGTCCGTGCGCAGCGGCTTGCCGCGGAACACCAGTCTCGCCGCCCCGCCGCTGTGCACGCCGACCACCCTATCGGCGCGTCGAGCCACCGACAGGCCGGGTCAGGTCGGACGAACCGGGGACCATAGCCGCTGGTCCACCGCGGGGTTGGGGCCGGGCGCCCGAACCGGACGCACGTCCGGCTCCGCTGTATATCCGCAGGTCCAGGGATGCCGTGCGCGACGACCCTCCACCGCTGGCCGCTCGCACAGTCGTCCGGCCGTTGTGCAGTTCGCTTGACACCGGCGATTCCCCGACCGGCACCGGGTCCACCACCCTGCTGGCCGCCCCGATCAAGTCGGCAAGCCCGTCCTCGTCCAGCAGGTCCACCGGGGCAATGGTGTCGCCGGTTGACACGTAGTGGAACGCCGCGCGCACCCGGCCCAGTGGCGCGCCGCTTAGCTGCGCCCAGGCCAGCCGATAAGCAGCGAGTTGAACGGCCGCCGAAGGAGCCTGCGCCGAGCTGGGCGGGCGCCCGGTCTTCCAGTCGACAACCGTGTATCCGCCGTCCGGATCGGCAAAGACTGCGTCGATTCGCCCACGCAGGTGAATGCCGCCCACCCGGGTGGCAAACGGTACCTCCACCTCCAAGGGGATGCGGTCGGCCCACGGCGAGGCCAGGAACGCCTCGCGCAGTTCCTCGATGCGGTTGTCCGGTTGGGTGTCGCGCTCATCAGCGCCCGGCAGGTCCTGGATGTCGAGAAGCGCCCCCCCGCCGAAGTGGCGCTCCAACCACGCATGGAAGGCGGTGCCGCGACGCGCCGACGGTGCCGGTGCCATGGGTATCGGGCGCCGGAGCCGCCGCGCGAGTTGCTCCGGATCGCGAGCGAGGTCCACCAGCGCCGACACCGACAGGGTTTCGGGGAGCGGAACATCGATCACTGTGCCCCGCCCACCGGCCGCCCGCTCGGCCAAGAGCAGATCGACGTCGCGGGACCAGCCGCCGTTCCCGGGCCCTGCCGACCCATCTGTTCCCGACTCCACCGGACCGATCGTGGTCATCGCCCGCCTGACCAATTCGGCACCGGTCTCCACCTCTGGCCTCTTGCTGCCCAGCGGGTCCCGTGGCCACGTCCCGACCCGCGGCTCGACGGCCAGCGGGTTCGGCTCATCGTCTGCCGGCTCCTCGGTCCAGATCTCCGGTTCTCCGAGCGCCGGTTCGCCGATCAGTTCGGCGAGGAATGAGCTCACCGGCCGGGGGTGGGCCACTCCGGGCGCCCAGCGGTGCGCGGACAGCAGCAACGTCTGCTCAGCGCGAGTCAGGGCCACGTACATCAATCGGCGCTCCTCTGTTTGCTGAGCCTGCCTCAACGCAGATGCGTGGGCCGCCAACGCTTCCGCGATGTCCTTCTGATCCCCGTCGGGCGGCAGCACCAGATCCGGCAGGTCGTCCTGGTCACCACGGATTTGTGGGGGCAACCGACTGGCGTCACCGAGCCAAGTCGAAGTCTTCGACCCCGGGAAGACGCCCTCGCACAGGTGCCCAACTGCGACGATCTCCCACTCCAGACCCTTCGCTGCGTGCACCGTGAGGACCTGGACCCGGCCGGCGACCGCTTCGAGATCTCCCGGCGCGAGGCCATCCTCCCGCTCCGCTGCGGCGGCCAGGTAGTCCAGTAGTTCCACCGGGCCGGCGCCGTCAGCGGCGATATCGGCAACTACTTCAGCGAACGCGTCCAACTGCGCCCGACCCGCCGATGACGCGAGGGTGGCCTCCACGTCGAGTCCCAGAACGCGTTCCACCTCCCCGACCAACTCGGGCAACGGCAGCCCCAGGTGCCCTCGTAGGCGCCTCAACTCGGTGCCCAACCGAGTGATCCGCCGGTAGCCGTCCGTGGAGTAGTCGGCAGCTGACCCCGGGTCTGCCAGCGCGTCGACGAGTCCCGCAGTTTCGACATCCTCACCGGTCGCGGCCTCCGCCAGTGCGGCCCTGACCTGTGCGACGGAGGAACCTCCTGGCGTTCCTCCGTCATCCGCGTCTGCACTGTCCGGTCGAGTACTGCCCGCTGGCAGCGGGCCGAGTGCCCTGGCCCGTCTGGTCAGCGCGGCTAGATCGGCAAGCCCCAGCCGCCACCTGGCCCCTGTCAGCAATCGGACCGCGGCGGCACCGGCGTCATGATCGACCAGCACTCTCACCATCGCGACCAAGTCGGCCACCTCCGGCTCATCCAGCAGCCCGCCGATTCCGACTACCTCGACCGGCAGGCCCCGTTCCCGCAGCGCGGCCGACATCCCCGCCATGTCCGCGCGCCTGCGCAGCAGTACCGCGGTGGTTGGCCGCCGATCCGCAGGGGATGCCGACCAAATCCCCGCGATGGTCTCGGCGACCCAGTCGTCCTCGTCGAAAGTGGTCGTCAGCACAGCGCACCGCACCTGTCCGGCTATCGCGCCCGGCCCCGGTTGCAGGCTGCCGACTGCCACCGGCGCGGTGCGGACGGGGTCGGAGACGGCATTGGCAAGGGCCAGCACGCGCCGCGGGTTTCGGAAACTGGTCAGCAGCGTGAGGTGCGTGGCCGGCGACCCATCTGCGTTCGGAAAATCGGTGGCGAATCGCGGAAGGTTCGACGCCGATGCGCCGCGCCACCCGTAGATCGATTGCACGGGGTCGCCGACCGCCGTCACCGGGTGCCCGGCGACCCCGAACAGCGCACGCAGGATGATCCGCTGCGCATGGCCGGTGTCTTGGTACTCGTCCAGCATCACCACCCGAAACCGGTCGCGCAGCGCCGCCCCGATCCGAGAATGCTCGGCAACCAATCGGGCGGCCAGCTGCATCTGGTCGGCGAAGTCGACGACACCGGCCGCTCTCTTCACCGCGTCGAACCCATCCACCAGCGGCAGCACGGCAATCCGATCGGTCAACCGCTTGACCTGACCTGCCAGGCCCGAGTGGATCGGGTTCCGCTGCTGAGGCGAAGGGGCGGCGCCATCGATCACCGCCAGCAGTTCCGCCAGCACCTGTGACAAGGCGGCCGGCGTGCTCAGGTGGTCGGCCAATGCGCCGCCGATCTCCAGGACATCCTCGGTGACCCGGTCGGCCGACAGGTCCGTTCGCAGGTCACCGTCCCATCTGCCGACCACCCGCCTGGCCAGTTGCCATGCACCCGTCGCGGTGAGCACCCTGGCTTGCGGCTGCAATCCATCCAGTGGCCCGAATTCGGAGATGATCCGGCCACCGAAGCCGTGGTAGGTGGAGATTTCGGGCTCGGCAGCGGCGACCTCGTCGGCGATCCCGGCCGGGAGCCCCAGTGAAGTGAGCGCATGCAACCTGCTTCTGATCCGCTTGGCGAGTTCGGCGGATGCCTTGCGGGTAAAGGTGAGGCCGAGCACCTGCTCCGGCCGCACCAGCCCGTTGGCGATCAGGTACACCACCCTCGCGGCCATCGTCTCCGTCTTGCCGGATCCGGCACCGGCGACCACCAGCGTCGGAGCGAGCGGCGCCTCGATAACGGCAACCTGCTCGTCGGTCGGGGTCAGCCGGCCGAGCAGCCCGGCCAACTCGCGCGCGCCGATCACCGCGTCACCTGCCGGCCCTGCGGTTGTATCGGGCAACTGCTGCGGACCCTGCAGCGATCGCAGAACCGCCCCTGGGTGGCGGTGGCAGTACCCGCGGCCAATTGTTCAGCGGCGGCGCGCACCGTCTCCTGCCACTGTGCTGACGATGCGGCATCCAGCGGCGGCTGCGACCGCACCTGTGGGCGCCCCCCGCGCAGGTAGACGAGTTCAGCGCCGCCGGAACGGGCTCGGTCCCCAGTGGCCTGGATCGACCCGGCTCGTTCCAGCGCCCCGACGCCCGCTACATCGGTCTGCGCCCGCACCGGCCCGTCGTGTCCCGGGAGCGCCGTCGAGCGAAACGCCCCCAGCGCAATCGCCAGTTGGTACACCGCCAGCTGCGGATTAGCGACCGCGTCGGCCTTGGATGGAACGGTGGCGCCGGTCTTGAAATCGGTAACGATGACGGATCCGTCAGCGGCCCCGGACAACCAGTCCACCCGCCCGGCGATCCGCACGGGTCGGCAATCCTGCTTCGCCGGGAGCGGAACATCCACCTCGACCTCGGAGCCGAGCAAGGTTCGATCCGCTGCAACCTCGGCGATCCACCGTCTGATGGTGTCCCGCATCGCGGTGACCAACCGCCTGGTGCGGTCGATCTGCCACGGGGGCAGCTGGCGTTGGCCGGCCAGGAACGCATCGACGGCTGTATCCAGTTCGGCGGTGGGCACGCCCTTGGCCAGCCCGTCGGCCAGCGCGTGCACGACGATTCCCTCGATCTGCGGCTGCCCGGGGGCTCCCCTCGCGCCGGACCGCTCCAGTACTGCGCGAAGCGCGCAATTGGACAGCGATTCCACAGCAGATGGCGACACGGCGACCGGTGCACCGTCAGCGACCACCGGCGCTGCAGTCGACACCTCGGCCAGCCCGTACCAGTCGGCGGGATCGGCCCCGGTGAAGCCGGCCGCCGCCAGCCTGGCCAGCTGGTTAGCCGCCTGCGCGGCGACACCAGGCGGCGCTTGCGGGTCGCACACGGCGCTCCGCAGCTCGGCCACCAGCGCGGCACCGTGCAGCCCGCGCCGCTCCCGGCCGTCGGCCTCGCGGGGCCAGCCGGTGGGCAGCTCGTCGGTCCCCAGCAACTCGGCCAGAAACCGGGACGGCACTGCATCCTCATCGGCGACGGCGGTGACCACCAGCCGACGTCGGGCCCTGGTGGTCGCCACGTAGAACAGCCTGCGCTCCTCGGCCAGCCGGGCGGCGGTTGACGGGACCGGCGGCAGACCTGCCGCGGCATCCAGCAGCTCGTCGGTGCCGAGTAGGCTGCCGCGCGGCCGCAGGTCCGGCCAGCTCCCCTCCTGTACCCCGGCAACGGCCACCACGTCCCACTGCAGGCCCTTGGCAGCATGGGCGGACAGCAGGGCCACCGCGTCCTGGTGCACCAATGCTCCGCCGGCGCCGTCTGCCGAGATTTGTTGACCGGCAACGACATCGAGGAAGGCAGCCAGGCCGGCGCCGGGCAGCCGGTCCACCAGGTCTGCGGCCATCGCGAACAACGCGAGCACCGCGTCCAGCCGCGCATCGGCCAACCGTCCGCTCCGGCCGCCTCGCTCCGAGGTCGCGGCCAGCTCCTCGGCCAGGCCGCTGGCTTGCCAGATCCGCCACAGCAGTTCCTCCGCTGTGGACGCTGTCGCTTCCTGCCGGGCGATCGACACCAGCGCGGCCAGTCGACGAACCGACCTGGCCAACTCGGCAGGCAACCCGGCCGGAACCGGCGCCGTGCCGCGCAGCACCGCGCCGAGCACGTCTGCGCTGGACCCGCCATCCGGCATCGTGGCCAGGACGGCCCTGCGTAGTCGCCGAATCGCCACTGCGTCGAGCCCGCGCGGCGAAGAACCCAGCAGTTCCAGCGCCTCCGACCCGTTCGGCGAGTCCGCATCGAGCCCTGCACGCAGCAGGAGTAGCAGCGTCCGCACCACCGGATCTGCAGCAATCGGACCCTGCTCCGCGCCGGACGTCACCGGTACACCGGCCATTGCGCAGGCACGGCGCAATGCGGCGGCAGAACCCGCGGGAGAGCGCACCAGCACCGCCATCTTCGACCACGGCACACCGTCCAGCAGGTGAGCGCGGCGCAACTGGTCGGCAATGTAGGCGGCCTGCTTGGCAGCGGTACGAAGGACCCGGACCTCCAGTTCCCCCATGCTGTCCGAGTCGGCCGCTCGCAAGGCACGGTGCTCGCGCGGGCCCGGCAGCCGGTCGGCCACCCGGCGGGTGGCCGCCGCCAGCGCGTGAGGCAGCCGCCGGGAGAGGGTGAGTTGGACCGTGCCGTCCACCTCGATCCTCCGCAGTGCTGCTGGGTCCGAGCCGCGGAAGGCGTAGATCGACTGGTCCGGGTCGCCGACAACCACCAGCTCGTCGGCGCCTTCGGCGAGTGTTTCGATGAGTGCCACCTGCCCGGGGTCGACGTCCTGGTACTCGTCAACAAAGATCCGGCGAACCCTGGCCTGTTCGACGGACCGAACCGCAGGGTCGGACAGCAGAGCCAGGGCTGCCGTCGTCAACTCCGCCTGATCCAGCGCCGCCCCCATCCGCCCTGCCCCCTGCCGCAGATCACTGACCTGCTGATACTCCCGCGCAAAGGCCGCAACGGCGGACCACTCAGGGCGTCGATGCCGACGACCGAGGGCGGCGATCACCGCGGGCGGGATCTGCCGCTCCTCGGCGCGCAGCAACAGGTCCCGCAGCTGATCGGCGAACGCCGGAACTGCCAGGGCGCGGCGCAGGTGCGCCGGCCAGCGACCGCCGCCGGTTTCCGCATGGCCGGCCAGCAACTCGCGAACCATCAGGTCGGATTCACCGGCTCCGAGCAGCCTTGGCTGCGGCTCTCCTACCGCGCCCGCCCCTGCGCGCAGCAGTGCATAGGCGTAGCCGTGCAAGGTGCGCACCATGGGCTCCCGCGTGGTGACGCCGACTCGTCGGGAGATCCGCTCGGTCAACTCCGCGGCGGCGCGGCGGGAGAAGGTCAGCACCAGGACCTGGGACGGCGCGACGCCGCGGTGGGTGATGCGCTCCGCGACTGCCTCCACCAAGGTTGCTGTCTTTCCGGTCCCCGGCCCGGCCAACACCCGTAGCCGCCCACCGGGATGGTCGATGACGGCGCGCTGCTCGTCCGTCGCAACGAATGGTGCGGTGGCCGACGTCGACCGGACGAGCCGGTAGCGGACGGAGGCCGAGTGCGTCATGGATCTGATCCCATCACGGCAGTACGACAGCGACCCGGCTTCGGCCGCGGTCCGCGCGGCGGGTGAGAATGCAGTCGTGGACATGGTGGTGGCCGAGCGGATCCTGGACATGGTGGCGGCCATTCCACCTGGACGGGTGGCCAGCTATGGAGACATTGCGGCCAGGGTGGGCTCCCGGGCACCTCGGCTGGTGGGCCGGGTGCTCGCCGAGCTGTCGGACGACACGACCCCTTGGCACCGGGTGCTCCGCTCGGACGGCAGATCCGCTCACCACCTGGCCCACCTGCAGGGGGAGCTGTTGCGCGGCGAGGGTGTGCTGATGGTAGACGGCCGGGTCGACATGGGTCGCTATCGCTGGCGCGACTGACCCGTCCACCCGATCGGCGCAGCGAGTTGTCCCCCTCCCCGGTCAGCATCCACAAACGACGCCGACCGCCTCGCGATCACGGCGGCGGACCCGATTCTTTGTCCATGAATACTGCCGAATCTCCAGTCACCGTGTCCGGATCGTCAGGACTGCTGGCCACCGTGCCGGCCATGTTGGGATTTCACCCCGCCGAGAGTCTGGTGCTGATGTGCCTGGCCGGTCCCCGCTGCCGGGTAGGGCCGGTGGCCAGGGTCGACCTGCCGCCGCCAGGCAACGCCGAAGCCATTGCCAGGGACCTGGCCGGCCACGCGCAGCGACACGCCGATCTGGCGGTGCTCATCTGCTACACCGACCGCCCAGGTCGGCCCGAGTTGCTCGATGCGACCCTCGGAGAACTCGGCAGCGCGCGGGTGCCACTGCTGGAAGTGATGTGCGTGCGAAACGGCACTGCCCGATCGGCAAGAACTCGACAGCAGGAGGCCGGCGACCGCGGGTTTCCGGTTCCAGATGGTCGCGATCGCGACGTGCTCGCGGTGGCTGCGGCCACCGCGTTCGGCGGCCGGCAAGTGTTGCCCGACCGGGAGTCCTTGCGCAGATCGATTGCCGGCCCGCAGGGTGAGCGGCTGGTCGCCGCGGTCGATGCGTTGACTGCGGCAGCTGCCGAGCTGGCCCGCTCTGTTGACGGACTGACCGGGCCAGGCATCGAGTTTCTGCTCCACGAGCGCGCCGAGTCCACCATGAACCAATCCCTGCGGCAGATCAACGACAGCGGCACCATCGACGCCGACACTGCGGCAAGGCTCATCCTGCTGTCCGGCGAGGTCGAGGTCAGGGACGCCATCGTCGCCCGCGCGGTGACCGCCGACGATGTGTCGTGGCTCGCTTTGCTGATCGCCGTCGTGACCAGGGCGCCCGATCAGGACGCTGCGCAGATCTGCGCGGTACTCGCAGTCGTTGCCTACCGCTACGGGGATGGCGCCCTGGCCCAGGTTGCCGTCGATCGCTGCCTGGCGGTCGAACCCCAGCACCGGCTCGCGCACCTGATGCTGTCGGTGATGGCAACCGGCCTGCGACCGTCCGAGCTGGCGAACCTGGCAGCGTCTGGACCTCGGCTTCGGTCAGCCGGGTGAGGGAGATTATGGCGCTTCTGGTCAGTCCAGGAACGGCCGGATGACGTCGGCGGCGGTCAGCACCTCGACCAGCGACTCCGCGGTGGTCCGGGGGTGCACCAGGCTCAGCGCCAACCGAAACATCAGCGCCCGACGAATCATCTGCGGCCATTGCGGCAAGTGCACCCAACGCTCCAGCAGATCCGTCTGCGCCCCGCCCCAGGACAGCGCATCGACCGCGATCACGGCCGCCGCCCAGGATGGCGGCCGCCAGTACGGGATGAAGTCGACGATCGCCGGCGGCGCAGATCCGGCGAACAGCACATGGCCGAACAAGTCGCCGTGCACCACTTGGTTCGCCAGATCCACTGCGCGCCGACCGCCGGCCAAATCGGCGAACAGCCGGGCACCGTGCCCGTCCCCGAGCCGGCCCTGCTCATCACCCGTCTCGCCCCAAGCGAGCCTGTCCGACCAGGCGTACAAGGTGGTCCGCTCCCGCAGGAATCTAGGCTCGGGGACACCGGCCAGCGAATCGTGTAGTACGGCCGCGGCTTCAATGACGTCGTCATATCGCCGTGCCTGCCGGCCGGCGACGAAGCGCTGCGCCGACCAGCCGGCGACCACCCAGCGTCCATCGGAGGAGCGAACGGGTCTGGCCACCCGGATACCGGACATCCGCAGTTGATCGAATACCCCCGCGACCCAGGCTGCCTCCACCGGATCATCAACCGGGCGCAGTACCGTGTCCCCGCAACGCCAGGCCCTGCCCTTGCCGCCGGTGAGCCCTTCGCACTGACTGCCGGCCAGCCCGAAGGCGGCCAGAACATGGTCGGGAGGTGGGGTTGTCACGGACGCTGACGCTACCCGGCGGGCGGGAGTACCAAGGGAAGGGCTCGACAGTGTCGCGGAAGTGTGCAAGTCGGGAACTGCGCACGCTGCGATGTGTCAGTACCGAGGCAGGGTCGGGTCGACCTGGTCAATCCAGGCCAACACCCCGCCCCCCACATGCACTGCATCGGCGAAACCGGCCCGCTGCAGCGCTGCCAGAGCCTCCGCCGATCGCGCCCCCGACTTGCAGGTCAGCACAATGGGCCGATCCTGCGGCAATGCAGACAAGGCCGCCCCCGAAATGATCCGATCCTTCGGGATCAGCACCGAACCCGGGATGGCGACAATGTCGTACTCGTTCGGTTCCCTGACGTCCACCAGCAGCAAATCCTCGCCGGCGTCCATCCTGGCCTTGAGCGTGGTCGCGCTGATCGTGTGGCCGACCGCGGCCGCCACCGCGTCCGGCGCCAACGTCCCGCAGAACTGCTCGTAGTCCACCAGTCCCGTCACCGGCTGGCCTGCCGGGTCCTTGTGTACCCGCACCGTCCGGTAGCTCATCTCCAGCGCGTCGTACACCATCAGCCGGCCCAGCAACGGCTCGCCGATCCCGGTGATCAGCTTGATCGCCTCGGTGACCATGATCGAGCCGATAGAGGCGCACAACACACCGAGCACGCCGCCCTCGGCGCAGGACGGCACCATCCCCGGCGGCGGCGGCGCGGGGTACAGGTCCCGGTACTGCGGGCCGTGCTCGGCCCAGAAGACGCTGACCTGACCCTCGAAACGGTAGATCGACCCCCACACATACGGAATTCCGAGCAAGGCGCAGGCGTCGTTGACCAAGTACCTGGTGGCGAAGTTGTCGGTCCCGTCCAGCACCAGGTCGTACCCGGCGAAGACGTTAAGGGCGTTCGTAGAATCCAGCCGCAGCGTGTGCAACACGGTCCGCACCAACGGGTTCACCGAGGCCACCGTGTCGGCTGCCGACTCCGACTTCAACCGGCCGAGGTCGGCCTGGCCGTGGATCACCTGACGCTGCAAGTTGGACACGTCAACGATGTCGTCATCGATGATGCCGATGGTGCCGACGCCGGCCGCCGCCAAGTACAGCAGCGCAGGGGAGCCGAGGCCTCCGGCCCCCACCACGAGCACCCTGGCGTTCTTCAGCCGCCGCTGGCCGATGACCCCGACCTCCGGAATGATCAAGTGACGGGAGTACCTCTCGACCTCTTGCCGGGTCAACTCAGGACCAGGCTCGACCAACGGCGGAAGCAGAGTCATGGATTCAGTGTGCCGCGAGCCTGTGTGCGGCAGCCCGCCGGGATGTCTCGGTCTGCGCTTTCCTGACGTCCGGAACAAGCAGAAGGCGGCGCGCCAGTGCCTCCGGCGACCGCGCGGCGCGCTCAGCCGGCGCCGGGCGCCGGACCTCCCCTGGGGTACGGGAACGGGTTGTAGATACACACTTTTCCGTCCGGCGGCACCGGGCCACCGGGAGCGAGTTTGGCCAGGTCATCATCGGCGGTACTCCAGGACTGCTGCATCATCACCGGAGCCAACCCGCCGTTTTCTGGGCAGGGTTCATGGTCATAGCCAAGCGCATGGCCGATTTCGTGGTTGATCGCGTACGCCCGGTACAACCCCAGGTCGCCGTGGTAGGACACGGCGCCCCGAACCCACCTGGCGTCGTTGATGAACACCCGGCCGGCGACCCGGTTGTAGCAGGATGCCTCCAGCGGGATGGTCCAGCCGCACTTGTCGGGGCCGCGGACAGTCATCTGGCTGGTCAACGAGATGCGGAAGCTCGGTTCCCCGGTGTCGATCCGTTGCAGGGTGATGTTCCCGCCGCCAGTCCACGACCTGGCGTCCGCCAGCGTGGCATCGACCGCGGTGGCAAATTCGGCGTCCGTAGCGGGCGGTTCTATGCCGTCCTCGACCTCCACGATGTAGGTGTAGTGCTTGCTGCCGGTGCCGACCACCGGCGAAGTGCCGGGCACGACGTGCCAGGTGCCGTTGCCGCGGACGGTAAACGCCCCGCCCGGCGGGAGCGCACCTGCGGCGAGGTCGGCGCCGAAAGAGCCGTTGGGATTGGTGGCGGTGAGGCCACTTCCAGTTGTCGACGGCTCGACCTGGTCGACGGTGGTAATCGGCCCTGGCTGATTCACTGTCACGGTGGTCGGCACGGAGGTGACGACGGTCAGCGGGCTCTGCTCGTTGACGATCGTCACCTCGGTGCCCACCACCGCCGCCGCAGGCTGCGTTCCCGCTTGCTGCCCTGCCGGCGTGCCCGACCCAGTGCTGGCCAGTTCGATGACCACCAGCACGGTCAGCGCAGTCAGCACCGGCAAGGCCCACGCCCGCCAGCCGTAGTGATGGAAGAACCACCCGACAGCGCTGCGCCGCCGCACTCGGCGTGGCGGCCGACGGCGCACCGGTGGGCGCTGCTCAGACCGTGCGACCGGGTCCCAAGAGGCTCGAAGGGGCTGCGGTCCAGGATGCTGCCCGGATTGCGCTGACTCGTTCTCCCATAGGCTGGATCGACCCAGCACCCTGGTCCGACCAGGTGCGCCGGCCGGGTCTGCTGGCGTCCTACGGGTACCCGTAGCGCTGCCAGGGGCGCGGGCGCGGCCGGTGCCACGCCCGCGGTCGCCAGTACCCGTCCTCACGCAGTCACAGTGCCACAGCGGCACCCGCGCCAGGCTGCGGCGCGCCAGTAGCGGGCTACTACGAGCATGCAGGATCGCCCACGCCGTCGACGGGACGGATTCCGGTGCCTGCCGCCGCGCAACCATCGGCATCGGCCCACAGCGCCGCCATCGCCTTGGCGGTCTCGGTCGGCCGCTCCATCTGCGCCACATGGCCGGTCGCGCGGAGCACCAGCAAACGGGACCGCGGGAAGGCCGCTGCGGTGCGCCGGGACAGCCGCACATCGACCAACCTGTCTCTGGTACCCCAGACCACCAGCACCGGCACGGCGATCTTCGCGGCCGTAGCCGCAAACGAGAATGGCGGCGGTATCAGCTGATCGCGGAGCAGCGCCCGCAACTGGTCGACGGTGGACCGGTACGCCCACGGCAACTCGGAGCGCCAGCGGAGATCATCCGCGGCCGCCAGCAGCTCCTCCTCGGACAGCTTGTCCGGCTCACCGAAGCACATCTGGCCCATCCCCCAGGCACGGTCCAGCGGGCTGATCGAGGCCAGCCGACGCACTGCCGGGCCCGTCGTGCCCGGCAGCATCAGCAGCGCCAGCCGCGCATCCGCGCCACGGTCCCGGACCAGCCGCAGGTCCGGTACCGCCGGAGACACCAGGGTGAGCGTGCGGATCAGGTCGGGGTGCCGCGCGGCAAGCCGGGTCGCCACCATCCCACCCAGCGAATTCCCGACCAGGTGCACCCGGCCTCCGGAGATGTCGCGGATCATCCCCGCGACCAAATCGGCCTGCGCGCGCAGCGAGTAGCCCCCGCGCGGCGGCGGATCCGAGCGTCCGGACCCGGGCAGGTCGGGGCACAGCCCGGTGGACAGACCGGACAGCGCTCCGGCCAATCGACCCCAGTTCGTGGACGCTCCGGCCAACCCGTGGATGTACCAGACGTGCGGAGCGTCGACCGGGCCGTCGATGCGACGGAGGAACACCCCGCGTCCCGCCACCCGGTACAACCTGCCCGGTGCGGGCGGGTCCGCCAGCGCCGGAATCGGGGCCAGCGCGACCTCCGCAGACCTCGCGTTCGTCCAGGCCGCCAATTCATCGCGCGGGCGGGGGCCCACTATCGGCAGTGCCGACGCCCCTTCCTGCGGGGGACCTGGTCCCCGTTCCGGTGATGCAGTCATGGCTCCATGGTGCCTGCCGCCGGTGACTCGTCGGACCTGCCGCGCCAGGAGTTGTCCCCGCGTCTGGATTCCATCCACATTTGCATCACCGGCCGTCTGCCTGCACCGATCGTGCACCTACCGTGCGAGTGATTCGACTCAGGGGAAGGAGACGGCCATGGACTGCCACCTCACCGTGGACACCGACGGCCTCCGGCGAGCTGCGGCACTGCTGGACGAGGCAAGCCGCATATACGGACTCGAGCACCTCGAGAGACTCGACACCTACCTGCCCGACAGCGCGCTCAGCAGCTCGCCGACGGCCAGGGAAGCGGCCGCCATTGTCCGGGCACGCACGGTCCAAGCTGCGGAACTGACCAGGCGCTTGGCAGATGCGGTTGCCGACATCGCAGCCGAGCTGCGGCGGCTCGCCGGGTGGTTCGAGATCAGCGAACGCTTGTGCCTGGCTGGAGGCTGAGATGGGTCGCATCGTCAGCGTCTGGGCAACGTGGTACCACCTGCCCGATCCGGCCGCGACGGCCGAGGAGTTCCACGCGATGTCGCCTGGCCAGCTACTGACGGCCTCCACCCGGAGCAAGACGGCAGCTGACCGGATTGCCGAAGCAGAACCGTGGATGGCGGCGGCCGTGCAAGAACTCCTGACCTCCTGGTCTAGTTCGCAAGCCGCGATTCGGTTGCGGCTGTTGGAGTTGGCGGCCGAGCAGGGGCGCTCGGTGTGCCTGGCTCAGGTCACTGCCGCCCGCACCGCCGCCGATGCGATCGAGGCGGCACAGGCCAAGGCGCGAACCCTTGACGACGACGCGGAGGCGCGGGCTGCCACCGACCCATCGCTCAGCTCCGACGTGGACGTCGTGAACTGCCCGATCACGGTGTTCGAGCCGGAGTCGGTCTCATGGGCCAGGACTGCGCTGGTGCACGAGCTCAGTGGGCAGCTCACAGGGTTGCTGACTGGCATCGATACCGGTCTCGCTCGCCTGACCGCCGCCCTTCATCAGGACCCCAGAGACGGGATGGAGCTGTTGGGCGGTGCCCGTGTCGGCATTCCGCCGAAGGCGCCCGGCCTGGACGCCGCCGTCGACGCGGCCGATCGTGCCGCGCTGGCCGCCGACCTGGCATCAGCTGACCCATATCGGCGGTTGTTTGCGGCGGACGTGCAAGCAGCGCTCGATTCGGCTGCAGCCGGCGGCGACCAGGTCAGCCTGCTGCTGTACGACCCGGACCATCCCCAGCGACAGGGCGGCGCCGCAATCGGAGTGGGGTCCGTCGCCGACGCCGACCACATTGCGCTGCTGGTCCCCGGGGTCGCCAACTCCCCCGGCGACATGACCGAACTGCTGGCCGGCGCGCAACAGATCCGAGTGGACGCGCAGGCCTTGGCCCCCGATGAGCACACCGCTGTAGTGGTGTGGCTCGGCTACGACATTCCCGCATCATGGCCGCACGACGCAGCGCCGCCGATGTTGACCTCCGTGGTGCAGGACTTGTTGTTGGGCACCAATGCCCTGGGCGCCAAGTTCGGCGGCATTGCTCTCGCGGGCTTCGCCACGCAGTTGCGGGGGATGCTCCCGGACAGCGCCACCCTGACCCTGGTCGGTCACTCCTATGGTTCCACCGTTGTCTCCGAGGCCGCCCAGTTCCGGATCCCGGTCGACGACGTGGTGTTGCTGGCAGCCCCGGGCGCCGGTCTGGACGCCTCGACCGCGGACGACTACGCAGCGGTGTCGCCGGAGCACGTCTACGCCCTTAGCTTCGACGGTGACCCGGTGACCCAGTCGACGACCGACCTCTTGGCCAGCCTGGTAGCGCCGATGGGGCTGCCGATGCGGGGCGAGCCGTTCGGACCGGATCCGGCCGCGGCCGCGTTCGGCGCCCAGGTGATCGATGCCCCCAGCACGGTGCCGGATATCCAGGTCGGAAACCTCGGCGGCGGATTGCCTGGCGCGATCGCTGGCCTGGTGGCCACCAAAGCCGCAGGCCTGAAGCAGCACCCCATGAACAACTATCTTGCGAGCGCCGCCGGGATTGCTGTCGCCGGCGTGGTGGTCTCCCGGTACAGCTCGGTGCCGACCCGCAAGGGCAGGTGATGCACACCGGAGTCACGTGGCTGCTCGAGGGGATCCGCCGGCCGGCCGAGAATCCGAACGCACAGGCGAGTGGTGGACGCTGACGGGCATTGACTGGCACCCGGAACTGCCGCCTCGAACCGACCACCGGTTCGCCGAAGGTCCGGTGCGTGCAGGATGGCAAGGTGCCCTACGACCTCGCAGACATCGGCGACTACTACCGGCAGGTCCGGCCGGTGCTGGCCCGGCATGTGCACAGTCGGCAGGTACTGGTCAGGTCCGCAGACGGCGCCGTGTCCCGGTCTAACGGCACCTGGCCTGAGGGGCTGACGGCCGTGGTGGACGCCGGCGCGGTCCAGTTTTGCCTGGTGGACCCGGGATGGGTAGCCGTGCACGCAGTCCCTGGTGAAGGGTCCGATATCGCCAATACGGCCACTGCGGTGCTGTATATGGCCGAGGCGATGGCCCAGGACGGGTTGGAGCCGGTTCCGCTGACCGACGGCGCGGGCGGGCTGTTCCTGTTCGCCCGCACCGACGGCGATCCGGAGGCTTATGCCGCCCGGTATGCCGCGTCCGTCGCGGCGAGAGCGCCCGAGCTGGCGACGGAGGACCCCGCGCAGGCCGACGGCAGGGCCCTGGTCGACACAACCCCGAGCAACCCCGGCGGGCAGGTCCCCGCCCCGTACACGCTGCTCGCCGGCCCGAACGGGTTCGAGGCGGTGATTCCGCTGCACCTGGACGAGGTGGCGGCGATCACCGCAGGTATGCCGTCCGAGATCACCGGCCGGGACGTCGCCGCTCGGCTGGCGGCGCGCGGCGACCTCGCCGCGGCGCTGCTGTCCGGCGCCGGACCCGGGTAGGGCCGGACCCGGGTAGGGTGGTCGCGCGGCGGCTGATCATCGGGGTCTCTGGCGGCAGTGCCTCGCGCGACGTAAAGGGGACGGGATGACCGGAGTGACCGGCCGACCGACTTCCCGGCTTTCCCGAACGGCCCGCCGTACGCAGCTTCTCGGCGCTGCACGCCCAGTGTTTGTGGCCCGCGGCTACCACGCGGCGTCGATGGACGAGATCGCCGATCAGGCAGGAATCAGCAAACCGGTTCTGTACCAGCATTTTCCGTCCAAGCTCGACTTGTACCTGGCGCTACTTGCCGAGTCCGCCGACGAGATGGTCCGGCTGGTCAGAGCGGCGATCGCCTCCAGCCAGGACAACGAGGAACGGGTCCACCGCGCCGTGCAGGCGTACTTCACCTTCGTCGCGGACAACGGCCAGGCCTACCGGTTGGTCTTCGAGTCCGACCTCGCCGGGCAGGTCGAAGTGGAGCGATTGGTCGAGAAGGCTACCGACGCGTGCATTGCGGCTATCACCGACACCATCACCACTGACACCGGTGCCGAACCATACCGGGCACGCCTGCTGGCCTCCGGACTGGTCGGACTATCCCAGGTGAGCGCCCGCTATTGGATCAAGCAGGGGGGCGACATCCCGCGGTCCGAAGCCGTAGCGCTGCTCACCACGCTGGCCTGGCGTGGCATATCGAGGTTCCCGCGGCATCCCTGATGCCACGAGAACCGGCCCGGTGCTGCCGATGTCAGCTGGAGGAGGCAAACCCGACCCGGCGAACATCGGCCGCCGCGATCTCGACGTAGGCAACCCGGGCGGACGGCACAATCAGCCGGCGACCGCGATCATCCACCAGCACCAGCGTCCCGTCGGGGTCCTTCAACGAAGTGGCGATAGCCGCCTCGATCTCATCTGGGGTCGACCCCGAACTCAAGGTCAATTCCCTACCGGTGTCCGCGACACCGATCTTGACCTCCACGCTCGACCTCCGTGATCTCTGAGCTGATTGTGGACCCTGCACTGCCTGTGAACCCTGCACTGCCATGGTGTCCCCCATCGGTTCGCCATATCGTCGGCCGACCTTGGCGGACCATCCCAGGCTAGTCCAGGCTGCCAGCGCCGCGCCCCCACCGGCTGCGCCGTTGGCGAACACGGCTGAAGCCGGTGGGCATCGCCGATGCCAGCGGGACATCCGCCGAGGACGCCAACGACTGAACGTCAGCCTGCCACGGCCGCACAGCCTGCCACGGCCGCACAGCCAGACACGACCGCACAGTCAGAACAGCCGTGCCGAGACGTCGTCGACGCCGCGCATCGCGTCATAGTCCAACGTGACGCAGCGGATCCCGCGATCTTCCGCCAATGTCCTGGCTTGCGGCTTGATCTGCTGGGCGGCGAACACCCCGGACACCGGGGCGAGCAGCGGATCGCGGCCCAACAGTTCCAGGTAGCGAGTCAGCTGCTCCACACCGTCGATCTCGCCGCGGCGCTTGATCTCCACTGCCACCACCCCGCCGTCTGCGTTGCGGCACAACAGGTCGACCGGGCCGATTGGCGTCGGGTGCTCCCGGCGGATCAGCGTGAAGCCGGCCCCGAGCCGCTCGACCTGCTCGGCCAACAGCCTCTGCAGGTGCGCTTCTACACCGTCCTTGACCAGTCCCGGGTCGACCCCGAGTTGGTACTCGAAGTCGTGTAGGACCTCCTCGACGGTGATGATCAGCCGCTCGTCAGCCTTGTTCTGCACCGTCCACACGCCGTCAGCGACAGTCAGCCGGCACGGCGGGCTCATCCAGTTCAGCGGCTTGTACGCCCGATCGTCGGCGTGCACCGACACCGACCCGTCCGCCTTGACCAACAACAATCGGGTGGCCAGCGGCAAATGGGCCGTCAACCTGCCGACATAGTCGACCGAGCATCGGGCTATCACGAGTCGCACCCGGCCCACCCTAGCCGCGAACCAATTCAGCTCTCCCGGCGCCGACGCTCAATCGGCTCCGATCAGTCTGTCCACGCCGCGTGGCGCTTGGACAAGAACGCGTCCATCCCCTCTTTCGCCCCAGCAGTCTGCGAGGCCGCCGCCATCGCCTCGCAGGCAATCGCGTACGCATCGTGTTCAGGGCGGTCGAGCTGGGCGTACAGCACCGACTTCCCCCAGGCCTTGGAGGCGGCGCTGCCCCTGGTGGCTCTGGCCAGCAGGTCGTCGACCGCTGCGTCCAACTGATCCGGTTCCACTACTCGGTTCACCAGGCCCCAGTCCAGCGCAGTCGCCGCATCGATCACGTCGCCGGTCAACGCCATCTCCATCAGCCGCTTGCGACCGACAGCCCTCCCGACCGGGACCGAAGGGGTGTGGCAGAACCAACCGCCCTTGCCGCCCGGTAGCGCGAACCCTGCGGAACTCGCAGCCACCGCGAGGTCTGCGGACGCGACCAGTTGGCAACCTGCTGCGGTGGCCAATGCCTGGACGCGGGCGATCACCACCTGCGGCATGGCGTGCATCAGCTCCATCACCTCGGTACACAGCGAGAGCAGCGCCCGTACCCCGACCACATCCCTGGCCACGACGTCGGTGAAATCGTGGCCGGCGGAGAACGCCGGCCCGTTGGCCGCAAGCACCACGCCGGTCACCGGGAGAGTTGAGACTTCAACGAGAGCGTCACGAAGCTCTGTGAGCAGTTCCGCGGACAGCGCATTGCGTCGCTCCGGCCGGTTCAGCACCACCCTGGCCACTGGTCCGTCGATCTTTACCAGCAAGTTCTGATAGTCCATGACCCCGACGGTAACCCGGCGGGCAACGCCCGTGCAGACCGGGCCACGCGATGCCCCGATGGTCGGTCACAAGGGGCGGCCGGCCGGGATCTCGGTGGAACCCGGTCCCACCCCCTACTGACAAGCCCGGCAGGATTGCCGGGTGACGACCACCCACGACAGTGCCACCGAAAGCACTACCGACGGCACGACCGCCGCGCTGGCGCCGTGCTCCGACATGACCAGGACGGTCGCCGACGACCCGGCCGGGTCTGGCACCGAGTTCCGCACCTTCCTGCTGCTGGACCACCGCGGACCGTGGGGCCGCGAGGCGGCCGACGACGCGGTCCGCGAGTTGTTGAGCCCGCGCGGCGGGGCCGCTGCCCATGCTCTGGACGGTCTGCGGACCTTCGCGGTGCGTCCCGTAACGGGTCGTCGAAGCCCCGGCAGCATCCCCGCACGAGCCGGTCGGGTCGGGCACCGTGCGCTGCTGACCGAGCTTGCGAAGCTGCCGGATGAGGCGGCGGTGACGAGCATCGCGGCCGGCGCACCGCCGGGGACTACCACAAGGAACGCGCTGATTGGCGTGTGCACCAACTCTCGGCGCGACCGCTGCTGCGCCGTCCGAGGTCGGCCGGTGGCCACCGCGCTGCACGCCGAGTTCGGCGACCACATCACCGAGATCAGTCACCTGGGCGGCCACCGGTTCGCGGCAACGCTGCTGGTGCTGCCCAGCGGCTACAGCTATGGGTTCCTCGACCCGGCCGCTGCGCGGGCGGTGGTGGCCGCCGCCCTGGACGGGCTGGTGCACCCGGCCAACCTGCGCGGGCGCGCGGACCTGACAGGACCGGGACAGGCCGCCGACGCCCACTGGCGGGCCGGCATCGGGCCGGCCTCGCTGGACGACGTGCGGATCGTCTCGGAGCAATCCGACGGCAACAATGCACTGGTAGAAGGCACGGTGCAAGGGACGGCGGACCGAGTCAACGTCCGCCGGCTGGCCGGCCCGACGATTGCCGTCACCGCCTGCGGGGGCAAGCCGATCCGCACCGGCCGATGGGTGGTCAGTCCCCGCTGACCCTGCTGACCGTCGCACCCAGCGCGGTGAGGTCCTCTACAAAGTGCGGGTAGCCCCTGTCGATGTGGAACACGTCGTGTACCACGGTAACCCCGTCCGCCACCAGCCCGGCCAGCACCAGACCGGCGCCGGCCCTGATGTCCGTGACCCACACCGGCGCGCTGGACAGCCGCTCACGTCCGCGTAGCGACGCATGGTGCCCGTCGATCCGGGCGTCCGCGCCCATCCTGATCAACTCGTCGACGAACCGGAACCGGGCCTCGAACACGTTCTCGGTGATCAGTGAATGGCCCTGCGCTACTGCCGCCAGCGCCAGCGCCATCGGCTGCAGGTCGGTCGGGAAGGACGGGTAGGGCAGCGTGACGAAGTCCACCGCGTGAGGCCGGCCCGGCATGTCCACGGTGAACCCGTCCTCCTCGTCGGTCACCGTGGCACCGGCCATCACCAGCCGCTCCAATGGCACTGTCAGGTGCCGAGGGTCGGTGCCGCGAACCCGCACCCTGCCGCGGGTGACGGCTGCCGCATACGCCCAGGTGCCACCGACCACCCGGTCCCCTACCGTGCGGTGCACCGTGGGTCCCAGCGAGTCAACTCCTTCGATCGTGATCACCGGCGACCCGGCGCCACTCACCTTGGCGCCCATCTGACCCAGCATCGTGGCCAGGTCGCTGATCTCCGGCTCCCGCGCCGCGTTCTCGATCACCGTGGTACCCCTGGCGAGCACTGCGGCCATCAGGATGTTCTCGGTGGCGCCGACACTGGGAAAGTCAAGGGCTACCGTCGCGCCACGCAGCTCGCGAGCCTCGCCGACCACCGACCCATGTTCGATCGTCATCGTCGCGCCCAGCGCCCGCAGCCCGTTTTGGTGCATGTCCAGCGGTCGCGATCCGATCGCATCCCCGCCCGGCAGCGCCACCCGCGCCCGATGGCAACGGCCCATCAGCGGCCCGAGCACGCTGACCGACGCTCGCAGCCGGCCGGCCGCGGCGAACTCGGCCCGGTAGTCCGGCTCCGCCGGGCTGGTCACGCTGACCGTTTCCCCGCACAGCACCACTTCACATCCCAGTCCGCGCAGCACATCTGCCATCAGCGGGACGTCCAGGATCTGCGGACAGTTGGTGATCGTCGTGGTCCCCTCGGCGAGCAGGGTTGCCGCCATCAGCTTCAGGACGCTGTTCTTTGCCCCGCTGACGGACACCTCACCGTCCAGCCGCGCGCCACCGGTCACCAGGAATCGATCCACGCATCGGAGCGTAACGGCACTGGGCACCCGGCCGGACCGGCCGCATCTCACTTCGGCCGATCAGCGTCGCCGTCGTAGGGTGGGTGTCATGGCAGTGCACCTGACGCGCATCTACACCCGAACCGGCGACGCCGGCACCAGCAAGTTGGTCGACGGGGGCACGGTTGCCAAGACCGATCCGCGGCTGGTCGCCTACGCCGACTGCGACGAGGCGAACGCGACGCTCGGCGTGGTGGTGGCGCTCGGCGCGGCCGAGCCCGCGGTGGTGCAGGTGATCCGCCGGGTGCAGAACGAGCTGTTCGATGTCGGGGCCGACCTGGGGACGCCGGTGATCCCCGATCCGGCGTGGGAACCGCTGCGGGTCACCCAGGACTACATCGACCGGCTGGAGGCGGACTGCGACTCGTTCAACGAGCCGCTGCCGGTCCTGGATTCGTTCATCCTGCCTGGCGGGACACCGGCCGGCGCGTTGTTGCACCAAGCCAGGACCGTAGTCCGGCGCGCAGAGCGGTCTGCCTGGGCGTTGCTGGCCGCAGATCCGGCGCGGACCGGGAGGTTGCCCGCCCAGTACCTGAATCGGCTGTCCGACCTGCTGTTCGTGCTGGCCAGAGTGGCCAACCCGGGCGGTGACGTGCGCTGGATCCCCGGTGGGGAACGCAACACCGGTGAGCGCCATCGCAAGGGCGTCCGGCACGCTGCGCCGCCACGGACCGACCAGCGCTGACTGACTGGCGGCACCTGCACGAGACGGGCCGGGCGTTGGTGGATTGGGTATCGGAGCGTCCTACCGCGACGCGAAGGCCCGCGGCGGCGGCTCGGCCACCCCCGGGCCCAGGTTCTGGTCAGACACAGGGTCTGGTCAGACTCAGGTTCTGGTCAGACACAGGTTTTCGTCAAACACAGGTTCGTCAAACGCAGCGACAGAACGAGGGTTTCGCCCGCAGCAGTCTCTCGTCATCCAACGATTTGGCGAGTCACAGCCCTGGTCAGATGTCGGCGGAGGCGTCTCCCGGATAGGTCCTGTCTCCCGGGTGCGCTCCGGTTCTCGGCGGACGTGATTCTATCCACGAACGCAGCCCGGTGAGCGCGTCGGACGACATGGCCAGTTCGAACGGTGGCCCGCCGTCGGTACATCGCACGATCACCGCGTCCATCGGCAGCAGGTCCGGTTCCGCTCCCTCCGGCGCCCGCGACTGGCCCACCGCCAACGTCCCCCGGCGCAGCGTCCGGGACACTACTGGCAGCGGCGAGAACGAGCGGTACAGGTCGAGCTCGCCGCCGCTGTACCGACCCTGCCCGAGGATCCAGCCGCGGCCGGCGACCGACAGGTCCGGTCGCCAGCACACGTCGATACCGCCCGAACGATTGAGCAACGACCGACGAACTGCGATCACCACGATGGCGAGCACGACGGCTACCAGCAACACCAGCCCGATGGTCTCCGCCAGCTGCATGTCACCACTCCGTGCCGGTCATCCGCTCGGGGTCAGATGTCCTGGCCGGTGGCCAGCAACTGGGCGCGTGCCCTGCGTAGATCCCAGAGCACCGCCTCGGCGTCAGCGGTGTCGCCGCCGCGGGCCTTGGCAGATTCGTAGGCGTCGCGAGCCCGCTTGATGTCGATCTCGTCGGACAGTTCGGCGTCCTCGGCGAGGATGGAGACTCCGTCGGCCGTCACCGACAGGAAGCCCCCGTGCACCGCGACGCCGAGCACCTCGCCGCCTGGCTGCAGGATCCGCGCCGCGTATCCCTCGCGCAACTGCGCGAGCAATGGGGAGTGGCCCGGCAGCACGCCGATATCGCCGTCAACGGTGCGGGCGACCACCATCTCGGCGCGACCGGACCACAGTGAGCGCTCGACGGCGACCAGGTCGACCTGCATGTCTGACACAGACTTCTCCAGGAGTTCGATCCCGCCGATCAGCCGGCGGACCAGTGCAGTCTAGCCGACACGCAGTCCGGGCGACGCGGCCCGGCCGCCCGGCCTGCAAGCACTATGACGGGACGACGGTATCTCCGCCGGGCATCGGCCTGTTCGGCGGCGCTCCGTAGATGGCATCATTCGGGTATGACTCCCGAGCTGCCGCAACCCCTTGCCGAGTTCCCCGAGGACTGGAGTTCTGCCCTTGCCGTAGTCGCTCACCCCGACGATATGGAATACGGGGCCGCGTCTGCGGTAGCCAGGTGGACCGCACAGGGCAAGACGGTCCGGTACCTGTTGGCCACCCGCGGTGAGGCCGGCATCGACGGGCTCGAACCGGTCGAGTCGGCCCGGGTCCGCACCGCTGAACAGATTGCCTCCTGCGCAGCAGTGGGGGTCGGCGAGCCGGAGTTTCTTGATCATCCCGATGGGGTGATCAGCGACTCCATGCGGCTGCGGCGGGAGATCGCCGCCGCCGTCCGCCGACACCGGCCCGAGGTGGTGATCACCATCAACCATCGGGACAGTTTCGGCCCGGGGCAGCTGAATATGTCAGACCATCGCGTCGTCGGTTCAGCCGCGATCGACGCAGTCCGGGACGCCGCGAACCGCTGGATCTTCCCGGATCTGACAGCGCCGGACGGCTCGGCTCTGGAGCCATGGTCGGGGGTCAGAATCACCGCCGTCGCCAACTCCCCCACGCCCAGCCATGCGGTGGACGTCACCGATTACCTGCAGTCCGGCATCGACTCGTTGCACTGCCATGAGGCGTACCTGGCCGGGCTCGGCGACAGTTGGCCGGCACCGGAGGTGTTCTTACCGCAGATGGCGCAGCGCGCGGCGGACCGCTTCGGTGGCAGGCCGGCGGTGACCTTCGAGGTGTTCGGCGGCTGACGGCTCCGGCCCGGATGTGGGCGGAACCGGGGGAACCTCGCTACCAGGCGACCGGCAGGGCGTCGACGCCGTAGACGATCGAGTACTGGCGAAAGCCGATGTCCGCCGCCGGAATGTCCAGCCGCAGCCCGGGGAAGCGCCGCAGCAGGGCAGGGTAGGCGATCCGCAGCTCCATCCTGGCCAGCTCGGTCCCGATACACCGGTGGATGCCGTAGCCGAAGGCGAAGTGCGAGGTGGGTGCCCGTTCCGGATCGAAGGTGCTCAACGCCGCGCCGAGCACCGGGTCCCGGTTCGCCGCGGACAGCGAGCACAGCACCATCTCGCCTGCCTTGATGTGCTGGCCCGCCACCTCCATGTCCTCCCGCGCGAACCGAGGGAAGGCGACCTGCACCACCGTCAGGTAGCGCAGCATCTCCTCCACCACGCGGTGCATCTGCTCCCCACCCTGGCCGTCCCGAACCAGCGCGGCGTGCTCGGGGCTCTGCAGCAGCAAGATCGCGCCCAGCGCCAGCATGCTCGCGGTGGTCTCGTGGCCACCGATCATCAGACCGTCGGCCAAGCCGGCCAGCTCCCGGTCGTCCACCCCATCGCCCAGCCGTCGGACCAGCATGCCGAGCAGCCCGTCGCCAGGGTGCTTGCGCTGGGCATCGACCAACTCGCCCATGTAGTCCAGCGATTCGCTGATCGCGTCCAGACCGGTGCCGGCGCCGCCGAAGATGTCGAACCGGGACCCGGACAACCGCTGGAACTGCTCGCGGTCCGGATAGGGCACATCCAGCAGTTCGCAGATCACCAAGGATGGCAATGGCATGGCGAACTTCTGCACCAGGTCAACGGGCGACCCGGCCTCCTCCATGCCGTCGAGCAACTCCTCGACAATCGCCTCGATACGCGGGATCAGCCGCCGCAGCCGGCGCACGGTGAACTCGGGCGTGAGGATCTTGCGCAGCCGGGTGTGCTTGGGCGGATCGGACATGCCCAGACCGCCGGGGTCCTGATCCTGAGCGGCTCCCCCGCCGGTCACTGCGGTGAGCCCGGAGAAGTCGTTGCTGAACCCGGCGGCGTTGCCCAGCACGGCTTTGGTCTCGGCGTACCCGGTGACCAGCCAGGCCGTGATGCCGAACGGGAACTCCAGCTTGCTCACCGGCTGCTCCGCGCGCAGCCTTTCGAGCTCGGCCACCGGATCGAGCCCGTCCCGCTGCAAGGGCATGAAGGCTGCTTCCGTCATCGGCTCCTCGACTCCTCGTGGATTGGTTTATCCGCCCGGTATCCCCGCCGCCGATTCACCCAGGGGTCCCCTGGCTCGGTGCCGGCCCGGGCCGCGCCCCACCGGGGTCAGGCCTGCAGCGCCTTGGCCTTGGCCATCACGTCGTCCATCCCACCGACGTTCAGGAACGCCTGCTCGGGGATGTTGTCGTACTCGCCCTTGGCGATCGCAGCGAACGCCTCGATGGTGTGGCTCATCTCGACATAGGAGCCGTCCTGCCCGGTGAACTGCTTCGCGACGAAGAAGTTCTGCCCGAGGAAGCGCTCCATCCGGCGGGCCCGGCCGACCAGCAGCTTGTCCTCCTCCGACAGCTCGTCCATGCCGAGGATGGCGATGATGTCCTGCAGCTCCTTGTACTTCTGCAGGATCCGGATAACCTCCTGGGCCACCCGATAGTGCTCGTCGCCGACGTACTGCGCGTCCAGGATCCGCGAGGTCGAGCTCAGCGGGTTCACCGCCGGGTAGATGCCCTTCTCGGTGATCGCCCGGTCCAGCTCGGTGGTGGCGTCCAGGTGCGCGAAGGTGGTGGCCGGCGCCGGGTCGGTGTAGTCGTCCGCCGGCACGTAGATCGCCTGCAGGGAGGTGATGGACCGACCCCGAGTGGAGGTGATCCGCTCCTGCAACTCGCCCATCTCGTCGGCCAGCGTCGGCTGGTAACCAACCGCGGACGGCATCCGGCCGAGCAGGGTGGAGACCTCGGAACCTGCCTGGGTGAACCGGAAGATGTTGTCGATGAACAGCAGCACATCCTGGTGCTGCTCATCACGGAAGTACTCGGCCATGGTCAGCGCCGACAACGCGATCCGCATGCGGGTGCCCGGCGGCTCGTCCATCTGACCGAAGACCAGCGCGGTGTCCTTGATCACGCCGGACTCCGTCATCTCGGTCAGCAGGTCGTTGCCCTCACGGGTGCGCTCACCGACCCCGGCGAACACCGAGGTACCACCGAAGTTCTTGGCGACCCGGGTGATCATCTCCTGGATCAGCACGGTCTTACCGACCCCGGCCCCGCCGAACAGGCCGATCTTGCCGCCCTGCACGTACGGGGTGAGCAGGTCGATCACTTTGATGCCGGTGACAAGTTGCTCGGTCTTGCCCTCCAGCTGATCGAACGGCGGCGGCTTGCGGTGGATCGGCCAGTGCAGGGCGTCCGCGGCGGTGCCGGGCGCATCCAGGCAGTCACCGAGCGCGTTGAACACGTGCCCCTTGACCACGTCGCCGACCGGCACCGAGATCGGCGAGCCGGTATCGGTCACGATGGAGCTGCGCACCAGTCCGTCGGTCGGCTGCATGGAGATGGCCCTGATCACGTCGTCGCCCAGGTGCAACGCCACCTCAAGGGTGAGCATCCGCTCGGTGTCGCCGAGTGTGACGGTGACGTGCAGGGCATTGAACAGCGCCGGGACGCTGCCGCGTGGGAACTCCACGTCGACGACGGGCCCGATGATCCTGACCACCCGTCCGGTGTTCTGCTTCGTCGCTGCTGCTGTTGTCATGATCGTTAGTCCTCTTCACTTGCGGAGGCGGCGAGCGCGTCGGCGCCGCCGACGATCTCCGAGAGTTCCTGGGTGATCTGCGCCTGACGAGCCTGGTTGGCCTGCCGGCTGTAGGTCTTGATGATGTCGCTGGCGTTGTCAGTGGCGTTCTTGCAGGCGGCACGGCGGGCTGCCGACTCGCTGGCCGCGGAGTCCAGCAGCGCCGCGTAGATCCGGGTAGTGACGTACTTCGGCAGCAGCGCATGCATCAGCGCGTCCGGCTCCGGCTCGAACTCATAGGAGGGAAGCGGACCGCCTGGTGCGTCCGTTCCGACGTACTCCACCTCCATCGGCGCCACCCGGTGGGCCAGCGGCACCTGGGCGATCATCGAGACGAAGTGGGTCGACACCAGATGGATGCCGTCGATTCCCGGTCCGCTCCCCCCCGACTGCATCGGTGCCTCACCGTCCGAACCGGCCACAAAGCCGGCCAGCAGCACGGCAGCGGCCGCCTCGGCGTCGGCGTAGCTGGGCTTCTCGGAGAAGCCGGTCCACGACGCGGCCACCGGACGGCGGCGGAAGGTGTAATAGGCAAGGCCCTTTCGTCCGATGACGTACATCACCGGCTCCTTGCCTTGACTGCGCAGCAGTGCCGCCAGCTCCTCGGCGGCCTTGATCGCGCCGACGTTGAAGCCACCGCACAGCCCACGGTCGGAAGTGATCAGCAAGATGCCGGCCCGGCGGGCGTCCTCCCGCTCGGACAGCAACGGATGGTCCAGGCTTGACACCGAGGCAAGTGCGGTGAGCACCTCGGTGATCTGCGCCGAGTAAGGGGCTGCCGCCGCCACCTTCGCCTGCGCCTTGGCGATGCGTGAGGTGGCGATCAGCTCCTGCGCCTTGACCATCTTCTGGATGGACTGGGTCGCCTTGATCTTCTGCTTCAGGACGCGGACTTGCGCGCTCACTGCTCACCTCCCTGCTCGTCGGTCGGACGCTGGCGATTCATAACCCGTATCACTTCTTTGGCCGTATCACTTCTTGGGTGTGTCACTTCTTGGGTGGCGGAGCCGCCCGGCGGACCTGAACCTTCTCCTGCCCCACTTCGGCCTCGTCCATCGGCTTCGCCTCCGGCTCCCGGCCCAGGATGGTCCCGCTGGAGGTGGTGAACGAATCGGAGCAGGAGTTGAACGCCTCCAGCAACGCCTTCTCGCTGTCCTCCGACAGATCGCCCTCGGAGCGGATCGTCTCCAGCGCGCCACCCGGCTGGTGGCGCAGGTACTGCAGATAATCATTCTCGAAGCGGCGCACGTCCTCTACCGGGACTCGGTCCATGTGCCCGCGGGTGCCCGCCCAGAGAGAGGCGACCTGCTCCTCGACCGGGTAGGGCGAGTACTGGCCCTGCTTGAGCAACTCGACCAGGCGCGATCCGCGGTCCAGTGCGCGTCGGCTGGTCGCGTCCAGGTCGGAGCCGAAGGCGGCGAACGCCTCCAGCTCGCGGTAGGCCGACAGGTCCAGCCGCAACGTGCCGGACACCTTGCGCATCGCCTTGACCTGCGCGGCGCCGCCGACGCGGGAAACCGAGATGCCGACGTTGATGGCCGGCCGAACGCCGGAGTTGAACAGGTCGGACTGCAGGTACACCTGCCCGTCGGTGATGGAGATGACGTTCGTCGGGATGAACGCCGACACGTCACCGGCCTTGGTCTCGATGATCGGCAGCCCGGTCATCGAACCGGCACCCAGCTCGTCCGACAGCTTCGCGCAGCGCTCCAGCAGGCGGGAGTGCAAGTAGAAGACGTCACCGGGGTAGGCCTCGCGGCCCGGCGGGCGGCGCAGCAGCAGCGAGATCGCGCGGTAGGCCTCGGCCTGCTTGGACAGGTCGTCGAAGACGATCAGCACGTGCTTGCCCTGATACATCCAGTGTTGGCCGAGGGCGGAGCCGGTGTACGGCGCCAGCCACTTGAAGCCGGCCGAGTCCGAGGCCGGCGCGGCCACGATGGTGGTGTACTCCAGTGCCCCGGAGTCCTCCAGCGCCTTGCGCACCCCGGCGATGGTGGTGCCCTTCTGGCCGATCGCCACGTAGATGCAGCGGACCTGCAGGTTCTCGTCTCCGGAGTCCCAGTTGGCCTTCTGGTTGATGATGGTGTCCACGCAGACCGCAGTCTTGCCGGTCTTGCGGTCGCCGATGATCAGCTGGCGCTGGCCGCGGCCGATCGGCGTCATCGCATCGATGGCCTTGATGCCGGTCTGCAGCGGTTGCTTGACGGCCTGCCGCTGCACCACGGTTGCGGCCTGCAGTTCCAGCTGCCGCTCCTGCTCGGCGACGATGTCGCCGAGGCCGTCGATGGGCTTGCCGAGCGGGTCGATCACCCGGCCCAGGAATGCATCACCCACCGGCACTGACAGCACCTCGCCGGTGCGGGTGACCTGCTGGCCCTGCTCCAGTTTCTCGGCGTCGCCCAGGATCACGGCGCCGATCGAGCGCACCTCCAGGTTCAGCGCGACGCCCAGTACCCCGCCGGGGAACTGCAGCAGCTCGTTCGCCATGGTGGAGGGCAGCCCCTCCACGGTGGCGATGCCGTCGCCGGTGGTCGCGATGATGCCCACCTCTTCGCGGCTGACGGTCGGTGCGTACTCGGCGACGTAGCCCTCGATCGCGGAGCGGATCTCGTCCGGGGAGATCGTCAACTCGGTCATCGGTTATCCGTTCCTTCGGTGGTGATGCTGGTTTCCATGGGTGCGCTTGTGGTGATCAAGCGCACGGTGTTCGGGTGCACGGAGTTCCCGTGGATGGCTGTCGGGTGCGGGCTCATCGGGCCAGCCGCTGACGGACGGTGCTCAGCTTGCCGGCCACGCTGCCGTCGATGACCTCGTCGCCGACCCGGATGCGCAGTCCGCCGCCCACCGCGGGGTCGACGACGACATGCGTCACCACGTCTCGCGCATAGATCCGCTGCAGCACCCCGACCAGCCGGGCGTGCTGCTCACCCGACAGCGCGATCGCCGACTGCACGACCGCGACCACTTTGTCCCGGCGCTGCGCCGCCTGGCTGACCAACTCGGAGATGCCGTGGGAGAAGGAGCGGCCTCCGGGGTTGCGGGCCAGGCTGGTCAGTAACTCGACGGTCAGCGGGTGAGCGCGCTCGGACAGCAGCCGGCTGACCAGCTCGGCACGCCGCACCGGCAGTGTGCCCGGGTCGTCCAGGATCACCGACAGCTCGGGGGTGGCATCCACGATCCGGCCGAAGCGAAACAGCTGGTCCTCGACGTCGTCCAGGTCCCCCGCGCGCTCAGCGCGCAGGAACATGGCGGTGCGGCTCAGTCGGCGCAGACCCTCCACCAGGTCGGAGCCGGAGGACCAGCGGTGTCGAATGGTGTCCTGGACGATGGCCGACGACTTTGCCCCGATCTTGCCATCCAGGAGCCGCGCAGCCATGCCGGCCTTGTCGTCCGGGGCGATTGTGGTCTCGGTGAACACCCGGCGCAGATGCGCCTGCCCGGCCAGCACTGCCGCCACCCCGCCGAGGTCGGCGCCGAGCGCACCGAGCGCCGACTCGTCCATCGTCGCTGCGGAGGCGAGCAGTGCGGTGGTCGACTCACTCAGCGCCTGCTGCGAGGCCAGGTTGAGCATCAGCTCTCCAGCTCGGCCAGGAAGCGGTCGACGGTGCGGCGCTGACGAGCCTCATCCTCCAGCGACTCACCGACCACCTTGCCGGCCAGCTCCACCGAGGTCCGGCCCAGGTCCGCGCGGAGTTCCGCGACGATCTGCGCGCGCTGGGCGTCCAGCTGGGCCCGTCCCGCCGCGGCAACCCGATCGGTCTCGGACCGCGCCTTGGCCAGCATGTCGTCGTGAATGGACTGCGCCTGTAGTCGGGCATCGTCGCGGATCTTGGCGGCTTCTTCCCGGGCACCGGCCAGCTGCTGCTGGTACTGCTGCAGCGCTGCCTTGGCTTCGTTCTGCGCCTGCTCGGCCCTGGCGATGCCGCCCTCGATCGCCTGGGTGCGGGCCGCGTAGGCCTTCTCGAACATCGGCCAGGCGAACTTGCCGAGCACGAGTGCCAGTACCGCGAAGCTGATGATCCCGATGACAAGTTCGCCCCAGGGCGTCCCGAGCACGGCAGGACCGTGTGCGGATTCCTCGGCGGCGGCAGCCGCGGCCATGATGGTTGACACGGGCCATCAACCCTTTCGCTGTTCGTGGTCGGACTGCTCTTCGCAGTGGGACTGCTCTTCGTGGTCGGACTGCACAGTGCTGGCGACGTCCGGTGGACGCTGCATCGAATTCCGCATCTGCTCGGAATCAGTAGATGAACGGCACCACGAAGCCGAGCAGCGCGAGCGCCTCGGACACCGCGAAGCCCAGGAATGCATAGGTGCGGGTGAGGCCGGCGGACTCGGGCTGGCGAGCGGTGGCCTGGATGTAGGCGGCCCACACGATGCCGACACCGATACCGGGGCCGATGGCGGCCAGACCGTATCCGATGGCGCCGAGATTGCCTGCAATGTTGATAGTGCCGCTGACCGCATCGGCTGCGGCGAGAGCCTGGATGGCCATGTGGTGCTTCTCCCTTTCGGTGGTTCTCCGTTCCCGCCGGTGCGGGTCGGATCGTGCAGTGGATGGGTCGTGGTCCAGCCGTAGCGGCGCGCCGGCCGGCCGTAGGCGCCGAGTCGGCTCAGTGCGAGTCCGCCATGGCGCCTTCCAGATAGATGGCGGTCAGCAGCACGAACACATAGGCCTGCAGCGCGCAGATCAACAGTTCGAAGAACCACAGCCCGATGCTGGCCAGGAAGGGCAGCACGGCCATCACGTAGTTGAAGCCGCCGGACTCCAGCAGGTAGATGGTGCCAGCACCGGCGACAACTACCAGCATGTGGCCGGCAAACATGTTGGCGAACAACCGGACTGCCAGGGTGAACGGCTGCAGCAGGATCTTGGACAGGAACTCCATAGGGATCAGCAGGAGGTGCATCGGCCACGGAATCCCAGGGATCACGCACTGGCTCTTGAGGTAGCCGAGGAATCCGTGCTTCTTGATCCCGACGAAGTTGTACAGCGCCCAGACCATCAGGGCCAACGCCGCCGGATACACGAAGTGCGAGGTCACCGGGATCGCGGCCACCGGGATGATCTCGTAGATGTTCATCACCAGGATGAACGAGAACATCGTGGCCAGGAACGGCGCCCAACTGCGACCGAGCTTGCCCATCACCTCGATGGCGATCCCATTGCGGACGAACCCGTAAATGCCCTCGGCAAAGAACTGCAACTTACCCGGCACCACTGCCGCTTTGCGGCCGGCGGCCAGGAAGAAGGCCAAGATCAGCACGGTGCCGATCAACAGCAGGACGACGACCTTGATCGATGCAATGAAGGATCCGTCGCCGATCCGGTCCCAGAAGAACGCCTCTTCGACCGACGGCGGGCTGAAGCCACTACCATCCTGCGCCGCCACCAGTGCGGACACTGCCGAACTCAAGCCCACGTGGATTACCTCTCCCAGCTGGCCGGGGGCGACCCGATTCCGAGTGTGGTCGGCCTCTAATGTCACTGCCTCTAATGTCACTGCGTTCGATGCGACTGCCTCTGATGTCACTGCCTTCGATGTCACTGCCTTCGATGTCGCTGCCCCGGGCACCGGCGCGCGACCGAACCGCATCACGACTGCATAGATCCCGAGTGCCATACCGAGGATGACGCCGATCGGGGTGAGAAACCGAGTACCCCACCAATGATCGAGCAGCCAGCCGACGCCACCCCAGAAGACGAAACCGCCGATCAGGGTGGATACCGCGGCCCACCCCTCACCCACCCCCTGCGAGGCCGATGATGTGCTGGACCGCGTCTTCATGGCAGGCAAACCTTATCAGTTGCCCCGGACCGCACGGCACCGGGACAGCCTGGTCTTTACGTTGTGTCGAACTTTGCGTTCCGCGCGATCCCGAACTGCTGGGATCCCGCGGCAGCCCAGTTCGAGCCGGTCAGCTCGGGTCGGTGTAGAAGATCTTGGCGGTCCACACGTAGCGCAGATGGGCTCCCACCCAGGCGATCAACCCAACGGCGACGGCACCGGCCATCCACCGCGGCTGAACATACCCATCCCTGGGCAGCAGCACCACCACGGCGCCGAGCGCGACCATCTTGACCAGGTAAGTGGCCAGCGCGGTTGCCAGCACCGCCTTCGGCACTCTGGCGCCTACCGCGGCGATCAGCACGGCGCTGACGGTGAAGAACGCTCCGACGATCCCGATCCCGATGCCGGCGCTGGCCGCCGCCCGGCCACCCGCCACCGCGGCGGCCACCACCGTTAACACAGCCCCGGCCGCCAACAGCACAAGCCAGCACACCCGCAGATGCGCCAGTGACCACGGTCCGGCCGACCGGCTGCGTTCCTCGGCTCGCCGTACCTGCGCCAGCGGCAGATCGGGGTGTTGCGACCTCATCCGCTCCTCCATGGCGTCCGTACCATCGGCGCCACCGGTGCCATCGGCCTTGCGTGCATCGACCATTCCGCCCATCGCTTGGTTCCTCCTGCTCCCCGTCATGCGCATTCCGCTACCCCCTGGACCGGCGCAAACGCCTGGCCCTGAACCACGGTCGCACCGACACCACCGCAGCGAGCAGAACGGCACCTACCGCGGGGCCCAGCACATCCTCCCAGCGCATGAACGAGAGCGAGATCGCCACCCCGGACAACACGAACGCCCACAGGTAGAACACCAGCACTGCCTGCCGGTGAGTGTGCCCGATCGCCAGCATCCGGTGATGCAGGTGCCGCTTGTCGGCGCTGAACGGATGCCGACCCTCCTTGGTCCGCCGCACCACCGCCAGGCTGAAGTCCAGCACCGGGATGAACACAACGGCCAGCGCCACCAGCAGGGGCGCCAACAACGCGACGGTGGACCGCGGGCCGAACGTCGTCTGGTCCAGGGTCCCGCTCGAGCTGATCGTGGCAGCCGCCATGGTCAGCCCAATGAACATCGATCCGGAGTCGCCCATGAAGATCCGCGCCGGGAAGAAGTTGTGCGGCAGGAAACCGATGCATGCACCGACCAAGGCAACCACCATCAGCGGCGGCTGGGAGTAGGACGTGTCGTCGCCGGAGAGCACCAGTTGATGGGCGGAGAACACGAACAGCCCGATTCCGGAGATCGCGGCGACACCGGCCAACAGCCCGTCCAGCCCGTCGATGAAGTTCATCGCGTTCACCAACACCAGCGTGATCAGCACGGTCACCACCGTGGACTGGTACTGGTCCAGGATCACGATTGTGCCGCCGGCCAGCCCTCCCGCCGGCAGCCACATCTGAATCCACTGAACGCCGAAGAACACCAGCAGTGCCGCGGCCAAGATCTGGCCGGCCAACTTGGTGACGGCGTCCAGATCGAACCGGTCGTCCAGCACGCCGACCAGGCAGATCACGCCGCCGGCCACCAGCACACCGCTCATCTGCGAGGAGGAGAAGGCCCGGTTCAGTTCCGGCAGCGAGCTGGCCATCAGCACCGCCGCGGCGACACCGAGATAGACCGCGACGCCCCCCATCCTCGGCGTCGGGAGTGAGTGCACGTCCCGATCACGAATCGGCGTGACGGCACCGACCTTCGTGGCGAGCATCCTGACCAGGCCCGCCGTGAGGTAGGTCACCAGCACGGCCGTGCCGAACACGAGCGCGTACTCACGCACCGGGAGGACGTAATCGGGCACCAGGCAAGGGTAGTGGCCACCGGCCCAGCACCCGGCCGTGCGGTAACCGCCGGGAGCAAACCATGACTGCACGTTTCGACGGCCCGACGCAACCTTGTGGGCCCTCGCTGCGTCCTACTGCTGCCCTCCCCTCGCGGGCGGCGACCGCGTTCCACGCCGGGACACTCAGCGGCGCAGACCAGCCGCGGGCGGAGGCGCCTCACGCCGGAGGCACCACCAGGGCCCGGTCGGCCAGTCGCCGACCGGGCCTGCGTGTATCCGGATGGGAGGATGGGCCGGCTCGGGCCACACCCGCGGGCCTGGCCCGAGACAGCGGCCAACCGGCACGCCGCACGGAAGGGAACCCCGCGTCAGCCGGCGACTGCCTCCAGCTGACCGATGACCTCGCGGAGCCGGTCGAGCTGCACCGCGCCCTGGCGCAGTACGCGGGGGATCTCGCCGGTCAAATCGACGATGGTGGAAGCGATTCCGACCGGGGACGGTCCGCCGTCCAGATACACCGAAACGTCCGAGCCCAGCTGCTGCTGGGCCTGGTCCGCCGTGGTGGCCGGCGGTTGGCCGCTGCGGTTGGCACTGGACACCGCCATCGGCCCGACCGAGCGCAACAGGTCCAACGCCACCGGGTGCAGCGGCATTCGCACCATCACGGTCCCCGCGGTGTCCCCCAGGTCCCAGGCCAGCGATGGGCTGTGCTGGACCACCAGAGACAGCCCGCCCGGCCAGAAGGCCTCGATCAGCGTGCGCGCGATCGGCGTCACGGCGTTGACCAGCCCGTCCAGCGTCGACCACGACCCCACCAACACCGGAACCGGCATGTCCGGCCCCCTGCCCTTGGCGGCCAACAGCGCCCGGACCGCGGCGGCATCGAACGCATCGGCCCCGATGCCGTAGACGGTGTCGGTGGGCAGCACCACCAGGTTGCCGGTCTTGGCGGCAGCGGCCGCGGCATTCAGGCCGGCCCGGCGGGCGACGGGATCGGAGCAGTCGAAGGTCGTCACCGGAACAGTCTGTCAGCGGTCCCGACGGGTCAACCGCCGAGGGTGACCCTTCGTGCGGTAACGAACCGTGGCCGGCCCGTCAGGTCGTCGTGATCCTGCACATCGGCCAGAACCCGCCGAGCACGCAGCAGCGCCGGCACGCTCTCCGCCTGGGTGTCGTCGTGCTCGATCGCCAGCTGACCGCCGGGTCGGAGCAGGCCGGCCGCGACCGAGATCAACGGGCGGATCAGCGCCAAACCATCAGGTCCGGCGAATACCGCCTCGGCTGGATCGTGGTCGGAGACCTCTGGCTGCACCGGGGTGCCGTCGGGCACATAAGGGGGGTTGGCAGTCACCAGGTCCGCGGTGCCGTCAAGATCGGCCAGCAGCCGTTCGTCGAGCACATCGCCGCCGCGCAACCTGATGGGGGTCCGACCCACCCCGGCGTGCAGGTCGGCATTGCGGCGCGCCCAGGCCAGCGCACCGGGAGATCGCTCCACCGCGAACACCGTCGCCTCCGGCCGTGCCGCGGCTATCGCCAGTGCGATGGCGGCGCTGCCGGAACACAAGTCGACGACCACCGGAGCGGCGATCCCCGCGATCGCTGCGATCGACCACGCCACCAGCGACTCCGTCTCCGGCCGGGGGACGAACACACCCGGCCCCACCTGCACGGTGATGCCGCCCATCGGCGCGACGCCGAGGATGTGCTGTAGTGGAATGCGCTGCGCCCGGCGGGCGACCAGCGAGTGGTAACTGATCACCCAGTCGTGATCAACCAACGGATGCAGCCCCAGCCGGGTCCGGGAAACGCCGAGCAGGTGCGCAGCCAACTCTTCCGCGTCCACCCGCGCGGATGGCACACCCGCCCGCTCCAGCTCGGTGGTGGCCGCCAGCACCTGCACCCGCAGCGACTCACGCGCCACGGCGGCCGCCCCCGGCCAGTCGCTGCGCCCGGTCGGCGACCGCGAGCGAATCCAACACCGCATCGAGGTCACCGTCGAGCACCGCGTCCAGGTTGTAGGCCTTGAAGCCGACGCGGTGGTCGGCGATCCGGTTCTCGCCGAAGTTATAGGTGCGGACCCGCTCCGAGCGGTCCACGGTACGCACCTGCGACCGGCGCGCGTCGTTCGCTGCCGCCTCCTGCTCGTCGCGTGCGGCCACCAGCAGCCGCGCACGAAGGATGCGCAGCGCCTGCTCCTTGTTCTGCAGCTGGGACTTCTCGTTCTGGCAGCTGACGACGATGCCGCTGGGCAGGTGAGTGATGCGGACCGCGGAGTCGGTGGTGTTCACCGACTGGCCGCCGGGGCCGGAAGATCGGAACACGTCGATGCGCAGGTCGTTCGGATCGATGGTCAGCTCCGCGGCGTCCTCCACCTCGGGAGCGACGAAGACGCCGGCCGCCGAGGTGTGCACGCGGCCCTGGGACTCGGTGACCGGGACCCGCTGAACCCGGTGCACCCCGCCCTCGAATTTCAATCGGGCCCACACTCCGTCGGCCGGCGCCGGCGAACCCGGAGCCTTCACCGCGACCGTCACATCCTTGTAGCCGCCTAGGTCGGACTCGGTGGCCGAGAGCACCTCCGTCTTCCAGCCGCGCCGCTCCGCGTAGCGCAGGTACATCCGCAGCAGGTCCCCGGCGAACAGTGCCGACTCCTCACCACCCTCGCCGGCTTTGACCTCGATCAGCACGTCCTTGGCGTCGTCGGGATCGCGTGGGGTGAGCAGCTTGACCAGCTCGGATTCCAGCCGCTCGACCCGCTGCGCCAGTTCGGCCGCCTCGGCTGCGAACGACGAGTCGTCAGCGAGCAGTTCAGCCGCCGTCGCGAGGTCACCGCGTGCGGTGTCCAGGTCTGCCGCGGTGCGGACGATGGGCGCCAGTTCGGCGTACCGGCGGCCCAGCCGGCGCGCAGTTGCCTGATCGGCATGCACCGCAGGATCGGCCAACCGCCGTTCCAGCTCCGAGTGCTCGGCGGTCAGCGCCGCCACGGTGTGCGACCCAGCGTCGGCCCCTGACCTCGTTTCGGCCCGCGATTGCGCACCGACGTTCGGCCGATTGCCCGCGTTCGCGGGGTCCGCCTTGGTGTCCGTCATGCTCGTCATTCCCGTCAGCCGATACCTGCCGTTCGCATCCGAAACCGTGCCGGACACGACAAACGGCGCCCGCCGGCCAGGTAGCCGAGCGAGCGCCGTCGGCGCAACTAACGGGTGCGCTTGCCGTATCGCGCCTCGAAGCGGGCGACCCGGCCGCCGGTGTCCAGGATCTTCTGCTTGCCCGTGTAGAAGGGGTGACAGTTGGAGCACACCTCGACGTGGATCTTGCCGTTGGTTTCGGTGCTCCTGGTGGTGAACGAGTTGCCACACCCGCAGGTGACCTCGGTCAGCACGTACTCGGGGTGAATTCCGCTCTTCATGGTGTTCCTCTCAGATGGCCGCCGGGTCGCCCCTGCCATTGCGGGGACGTGAACCGGAGCCGGACTCGACCGTTCAGTGTGCCAGATGGCCCGCTCATCACCCAAAACGACCCGGCGATCCCGGATGTTCCCGCCGGGTTCCCGTCACCGCCAGCCGCCCATCGCACTGACGAAATGCTGCTGCTCCGACGAAATGATTGAGCGCAATCACGCCTGTCACCTCCACCACTCCTGTTACTTCTGTCGCTCCTGTTACTTCTGTCACTTGTCGGTCAGTTCGCAAGCGCCGCCGATGTTGCTACGCGCGGACGTCGACCCTGCGGCCGTGCGGCGCACGGACGGGCCGGGATGCGCCACGCGCCGGGCGCCGCCGGGGGGCGAGCCGATAACGTCCTGCACCGTGGCCGTCGTCCTGGCACTGCTGTCCAGCCTGCTGTGGGGCAGCGCCGACTTCCTGGGCGGCACCCTCAGCCGCCGGATCCCCGCGGTGCTGGTGGTGCTGGCTTCACAGACCGCGGGGCTGGCGCTGGCCGTGCTGATCGCCGCCATCACCGGCGCGTTCGGCGCTCCGCTCGGCTACCTGCCTTGGGCGGTGGTGTCCGGCCTGGTCGGGGCCGGCGGTCTGCTGCTGTTCTACCGCGCACTTGCGATCGGAACGATGGGCGTGGTCTCCCCCATCGCCGCGCTCGGGGTGGTGGTTCCGGTCGCCATCGCGTTGACCACCGGGCGGTTGCCGTCGGCCATGGTGCTGGTCGGCCTGGTGGTGGCCATCATCGGCGTGCTCGCGGTCAGCGGCCCGGAGCGCTCCTCGGCTGCCGGGGCGTTGACGGTGCTGATGGGGCTCGGCGCTGCGGTCGGCTTCGGCCTGGCCTTGTACGCGATAGCCCGCGGGTCGCAGTACTCACCGGTGATGACGATGGTCGCGATGCGCGTGACATCGGTAACGGTGCTCGCCGTGGTCGCAGCACTGAGCCAGCGGCGCACCGGAATCCGCGGACTGGCCTCGCCGAGGCAGTGGTTGCTGGTGGCCGCGGCCGGCGTGCTGGACGTGAGCGCCAACCTCGCCTTCGCGTACGCCACCAGGCACGGCGCCCTGGCCATCGTGGCTGTCCTCGGATCGCTGTACCCGGCGGCGACGGTGCTGTTGGCGCGGCTGGTGCACGGGGAGCGGCTCGGCCGGCTGCAGCAGGCCGGGGTGCTCGCAGCGCTGGTCGGAGTGGCGCTGATCTCCGCCGGCTCCTGACGCCGCCCCGCCCCGGGCGATCCCGCAGGCGCGATGGCACCCGCCGGATCGTCCAGGATCCGCAGCGGCTCAGTCGGTGTTCGGCGTGTTCTTGGCCACCTGAAGCAGAAATTCGATGTTGGTGCGTGTCTTGCGCAGCCGGTCCAGCACAAGCTCCAGCGCCTGCTGAGAGTCCAATGCAGCAAGCACCCTGCGGAGCTTGACGGTCACCGCCAGCTCATCAGGGCTGAGCAGCAGGTCCTCCTTGCGGGTGGAGCTCTGGTCCAGGTCGATGGCCGGGAAGATCCGCTTGTCCGCCAGCCGGCGGTCCAGCTTGAGCTCGGCGTTACCGGTGCCCTTGAACTCCTCGAAGATCACCGTGTCGCCCGCGGAGCCGGTCTCCACCAACGCCGAAGCGAAAATGGTCAGCGACCCGCCGTCCTCGATGTTGCGTGCAGCGCCGAGGAATCGCTTCGGCGGGAACAACGCGGTGGAGTCGACGCCGCCGGACAGGATCCGCCCGGACGCCGGTGCCGCCAGGTTGTAGGCCCGTCCGAGCCTGGTGATCGAGTCCAGCAGCACCACAACGTCCTTGCCCATCTCGACCAGCCGTTTGGCCCGCTCGATGGCCAACTCCGCGACCATCGTGTGGTCAGCCGGCGGTCGGTCGAAGGTGGAGGCAATCACCTCTCCCTTCACCGACCGCTGCATGTCGGTGACCTCTTCCGGCCGCTCGTCGACCAGCACCACCATCAGGTGGCATTCGGGGTTGTTGGTGGTGATGGCGTTGGCGATTGCCTGCATCACCATCGTCTTGCCGGCCTTCGGCGGGGACACGATCAGCGCGCGCTGGCCTTTGCCGACCGGCATCACCAGGTCGATGACACGTGTGGTCAGGATGTGCGACTCGGTCTCCAGACGCAGTCGCTGGTTGGGGTACAGCGGGGTCAGCTTGGTGAACTCGGGCCGGTTCAGTGCCGATTCCGGCCCCAGCCCGTTGACCGAATCCAGCCGCACCAGCGGGTTGAACTTCTGCCGCTGCTGCTGGGCTTCACCCTCCCGCGGCGCCCGGACCGCGCCGGTAACGGCATCACCGCGGCGCAACCCGTACTTGCGGATCTGGGACAGCGAGACGTAGACGTCGTTCGGCCCGGCCAGGTAGCCGGAGGTGCGAATGAACGCGTAGGAGTCCAGCACGTCGACGATGCCTGCGACGGGCACCAGGACGTCGTCCTCGCGCACCTCGGGCTCGCCGGATTCGGTGATCGGCCGGCCGCGCCGGTTTCGGTCGCGGTACCGGCGGCCGCGACGCCCGCGGCCATCACCGTCGTCGTCATCTCGACCAGGCCGCTGACTGCTCTCGTACTGCCGGCCCTGCTGGGTCTCCCGGTGGCCTTCTCGACTCTGGGCGTCCTGGCCCTGAGTGTTCTGGCTCCTCGCTTCTCGGCTCTGGGTGTCCTGACCCTGGGTGTTCTGAACCTTGGCGTCCTGGCCCTGGACGTCCTGACTCCTGGCGTCCTGACCCCTGGAGTCTCGGCTCTGGGCGTCCCGGCCCCGGCTGGACCGGTCCCGGGCCTGATCGCGCCCGTCCCTGGACTGCCGATCCTTGTGCTGCTGGTCCCGGGAGGGTCGATCACGGCCACCGTCACGTTGCTGTTGGTCGTCCTCGGTGCGGTCTGGCTGTTGGGCGCTCGCGTCTTCGATGGTGGCGGGCCGACGGGTGGCGGCCTGCGCCGCCGCATCGGCGGTGTCCGCCGGCGGCTGCTGCGTGATGACGTCGGTGAGGGCCGGCGTTTTGGCGACGTCCGCGCCGTTCCGGCGGCCGGTTGCACGCCGTGGTTGTTGCGGGGTGCTCTCGGCGGGCTCGCCGCCGCTTGCTGCAGGTCCGCCGGTGGGGTCGCCGGTGGCGCCGCCCCTGCCATTGGTGCCTGCACTGTGCTGCGGCGAAGCACCTGCCTGGCGGGCCGCAATGGCCGACACCAGGTCGCCCTTTCGCATTCCTGAGGTGCCTTTGAGTCCCAGGTCGCCGGCCAACGACTTCAGATCGGCCAGCACCATTCCCGCCAGACCCTCGCCACGACGGCCGCGGCCGGTGGGGGTGGTGACGGGCGACTCCGTGGTTTCGGTCACGAAGATCCTTCCTATCCGGCCAGAAGATTTCCGGCCGGGTTCACGTGCGCCGATACCGGAGTGGCATCAGCGGCGGACGCCGCGGACCAGACGGTCGCGACGGACGTGATCGACCCCTGCGGTGGCTTCCTCCCCGAAAACCGGTCCGACTCTGACCCGGCTGTCACCTCACCCGGAACGGGCAGCGTGTGCCACGACCTGGAGTTGACGGGATCGGCTGACGGACCCCCAGAAGAGATTCCGGCGGAAAACTGCACGGCCGGTCGATCAAGCCCTACAGTAGCGGTTCACGGCGCGGGTCGGCAACACCGGACCGTGTGTTGCGGGTATCAAGGCCAACCGAAGCCATCCCCCGCGCCCGCAGCTCAGGTCACAGGCGCTGGATCCGTCGCCGTGACGACCACCGCACCGGCGCGATCGATAGGGACGACCCTGGGGCTGAAACCTCGGCCCATCCACCGTTCCAGGTCGAATCCGCCGACGGTTAACGCGAGAACCGACGGCCCCGCGCCGGAGAGCACCGCCGGAATGCCGGCGCCGCGCAGTTCCGCGAGCAGCCGTGCGGACTCCGGCATGGCCGGCGCCCGGTAGTCCTGGTGCAGCAGGTCGCGGGTGGCATCCATCAGCATCGACGGATCGCAGGTCATTGCGTGCACCATCAGCGCGGCGGCCGCGGAGTTGGCGACCGCATCCGCGTGCGGCACGACCGCCGGCAGCATGGCCCTGGCCGCCGCTGTCGCACAGGCCCGTTCCGCAGAAAAGACGACCGCGGCAATGCCAGGGTGGACCTCTCGCCGCACCACGGCCACCCGGCCGTCCGGCCGTGTCCAGGCCAACGTGAAGCCACCGTATAGGGCGGGGGCGACATTGTCCGGGTGTCCTTCCATCTGCGTGGCCAGGGCGAGCACTGCATCGTCATCGAGTTCACCAGGCCCCTGTGGTGCCAGTGCCCTGGCCAACAGCACACCGGCCACGATGGCGGCCGCCGACGATCCCTGGCCACTGCCGTGTGGGATGCGGTTGTGACATCGCAGCCGCAGGCCGGGCAGCGGTTCGCCCATCGCCGCGAAGGCCGCCGCTGCGGCCCGCGCCACCAGGTGACTGTCGTCGCGGGGCAGGTTGTCCGCACCGACGCCGGTGACGTCCACCTGCAAGCCGTCCGCGGACAACTCGGCCGTCACCTCGTCGTAGCGGCCCAATGCCAGGCCGAAGCAGTCGAAGCCGGGCCCCAGGTTCGCCGAGGTGGCCGGCACCTTGACCAGCACCCGGTGTCCAGCGGCGCCTGGCGCCGCGGTCGCGGTCGGCGAAGCCGCGCGCCGAAGCTGCCGGCTGCCGGGTCCGGACATCACAACTCCAGCGCAGTCGCCACGGCGCTGGGATCGACCGGGACCACCACCGGAGCAGCCATCGAGGCCAGCGCGGTGTCCGGGTCCTTGAGCCCGTGCCCGGTCACCGTGCACACCACCAGCGAGCCGGCCGGCAGCCGGGCATCCGCTGCGGTCGCCAGCAGGCCGGCCACCGAGGCTGCCGACGCCGGTTCGACGAACACGCCCTCCGCCTTGGAGAGCAACGAGTAGGCAGCCAGGATTTGGTCGTCTGTCACCGCATCGATCAGCCCACCGGAGGCGTCCCGCGCCTCGACGGCTCCGTTCCAGGACGCCGGCGCGCCGATCCGGATGGCTGTGGCGATCGTCTCGGGGTCACGGACCGGATGCCCGAGCACCAGCGGGGCCGCCCCGGCGGCCTGGAACCCGAACATCCGCGGCAGTGCCGGGATCAGCCCGTCTGCGTGGTACTCCCGGTAGCCCTTCCAGTAGGCGGTAATGTTGCCGGCATTGCCGACCGGCAGGCAGTGCACGTCGGGAGCCCGACCGAGCACGTCGCAGATCTCGAAGGCCGCGGACTTCTGCCCCTCGATCCGGGCCGGGTTCACGGAGTTCACCAGTGCAATCTCCGGATGGTCCGCCACGGTCTTGCGGGCCAACTCCAGGCAGTCGTCGAAGTTCCCCTGTACTTGCAGAATGACCGCCCCGTACGCAACCGCTTGGGCCAGCTTGCCGGCAGCGATCTTGCCCTGCGGGATGAGGACGGCGCAGCGCAGCCCGGCCCTGGCCGCGTAGGCGGCCGCCGATGCCGAGGTGTTGCCGGTGGAGGCGCAGATCACCGCCTTGGCCTGGTCGGCAAGCGCCCGGGTCATCGCCGCAGTCATCCCGCGGTCCTTGAAGGAGCCGGTGGGGTTGGCCCCCTCCACCTTCAGATACACGGTGACACCAGCGATCCGGGACAGTTCGGGCGCCGGTAGCAACGGGGTGTTGCCCTCGTTCAGCGTCACCACGCGACAGCCGGGTGGAACGGCGATACGGTCGCGATAGGCGCTGATCACCCCCGACCAGTCGGCCACCGCCCGTCGCTCGGGGCTCGTCGACTGCATGCTCATCATCGGACCTCACCATCCACCCGCATCACTGACATCACCCGGTGGACGCTGGGCAGCGCAGCGAGCCGGGTGACGGTCTCGGCCAATGCGGCGTCGGGCGCCGTGTGGGTCACCACCACCAGCTCAGCGGCATCCCCGCGACCGCGCTGCCGGACCGTGGAGATGGACACCCCGGCGTCGGCAAATTCTCCGGCCACGATGGCCAACACGCCGGCTCGATCATCGACATCCAGGCTGATGTGGTAGCGGGTCGGTACCTGGCCCATCGACTGGACCGGCAGCGCGGCGTAGGCCGACTCCCGCGGGCCGTGTCCGCCGGCCAGCCTGTTCCTGGCCACCGCTACGACGTCACCGAGCACCGCCGACGCTGTTGGCGACCCGCCGGCACCCGGCCCGTAGAACATCAGCGTGCCGGCCGCCTCCGCCTCGATGTAGACAGCGTTGAAGGCACCCCCCACTCCGGCCAGTGGGTGCGCCTTGGGCAGCATCACCGGGTGCACCCGCGCCGACACGGACTCCCCCTGCGAGCCGTCGGGCGATCCGGAGACCCGCTCGCAGATCGCAAGAAGCTTGACAACACAACCGATTTCGTCAGCCGCAGCGATATCGGCTGCGGTCACTGCGGCGATGCCCTCCCGATAGACATCGGCAGCGGACACCCGGCTGTGGAACGCGACAGAGGCCAGAATCGCTGCCTTGGCGGCCGCGTCGAATCCGTCGACATCGGCCGTCGGGTCCGCCTCAGCGTAGCCGAGCCGGGTCGCCTCCTTCAGCGCGTACTCATACGAGTCGCCTCCTGCCGTCATCGCAGACAGGATGTAGTTGGTGGTGCCGTTCACGATCCCCATCACCCGCGAGATGCGGTCTCCGGCAAGGGATTCGCGAATGGGCCGGATCAGCGGGATGGCCCCGGCGACGGCAGCCTCGAAGTACAGATCGGCGCCGGAGGACTCGGCGGCCTCGAACAGCGTGGGGCCATCCTCGGCAAGCAACGCCTTGTTCGCCGTCACCACCCCGGCCCCGCGTTTGATGGCGGTCAGCAGCAGATCCCGGGCAGGCTCGATGCCGCCGATCACCTCGACGACGATGTCGACGTCGTCCCGGGCGACCAGCGCCGCCGCATCCGTGGTCAGCAGTTCGGCGGGTAGATCCGGATGGCGGTGCGGGCGGCGCACGGCGATACCCACCAGGTCAAGTCGTGCCCCGATCCGGCTAGCCAGGTCGTCAGCGTTCTCCGCCAGCAGCCGCGCGACCTGGGAACCCACCACACCGCCGCCGAGTAGCGCGACACCTAGCCTGCCGTTCCGTTCGCTGCCCGAGCCGGGCCTCGTCATCGACCGTCTCCGCGCCGCGTCGAGCCGCGGAACACCGCGAATGCATACACCAGCAGCGCCAGCACCACCACTATCGCGAGCACGGCAATGGTCGTCCGGAGCCAGGACGGCATATCCGGCTTGACCAGGACGACCACGATCAGCACCGCAGCCAGCACCAGCAGCACCACACCGGGCACCAGGGAAGGCTGGCCGCCTCGGGCACGGTCGGGACTCGTCACCATTTCTCCAGGTTCATCAGGTCGTCCAGGGTCTCCCGGCGCAGCAGGGTGCGCGCCGTGCCGCCGGCCACGGCCACCACCGGCGGCCGTGGCACCCGGTTGTAGCTGCTGGCCATCGCGTAGCAGTACGCGCCGGTCGCAGCGACGGCAAGCAGGTCTCCCACAGCCAGGTCCGCAGGAAGATAGCAGTCCCGCACGACGATGTCGCCACTCTCGCAGTGCCGACCGACGATCCGACACAGAGCCGGCTCTGCATCGGAGGACCGCGACACCAGGGACACTGAGTACTCCGCGTCGTACAGCGCGGTACGAATATTGTCGCTCATGCCGCCGTCCACCGAGACGAACCGTCGAGTGACGCCCCCGTCCAGGACGACATCCTTGATGGTGCCGACCTGGTACAGGGTCACCGTCCCCGGCCCGGCGATCGCCCGTCCCGGCTCGACTGCGATCGCGGGCGCCACCAGGCCCGCCGCCTGGCACTCGCGCTGCACGATCTGCACCAGCGCCTTCGCCATCGCGTCGACCGAGGGTGGGTTGTCGTCGTCGGTATAGGCGATCCCTAGACCGCCCCCCAGGTCCAGCACCGAGACGGTGTCGGCCAACTCTGGATGGTCGGCGACCACCTGCTTGAGCAGGCCGACCACCCGGTGGGCAGCGACCTCGAACCCAGCGGAGTCGAAGATCTGCGAGCCGATGTGTGAGTGCAGTCCGACCAGTCGCAAAGTGCCGACCGCCAGCACCCGGCGGACCGCCTCGGCAGCATCACCGCTGGCCAGCGAGAACCCGAACTTCTGATCCTCATGGGCGGTGGCGATGAACTCGTGCGTATGCGCCTCGACACCGACAGTCACACGCACCATGACCGGGACCTGGCGCGTGCCGTCCCCAGCGACGGCACCGTCAGTGACAGCACCGTCAGTGACAGCCGCTTCGGTGATCGCGGCCAATCTGGCGATCTCGTAGAAGGAATCGATGACGATGGCGCCGACGCCGGCTTGCACCGCACGCGTCAGTTCCTCGACGGTCTTGTTCGAGCCGTGGAAGGTGATCCGGTCCGGTGGAAAATCGGCCCGCAAGGCGAGTTCCAACTCCCCGTCGGTACACACGTCAAGGGCCATGCCCTCCTCGTCGAGCCAGCGGATGATCTGGCTGCACAGGAATGCCTTCCCGGCGTAGTGCACGTTGCCGGCGGCGCCGAACGCGTCGGCGAAATCCTGGCAGCGGCTGCGGAAGTCCGCCTCGTCCAGCGCCATCAGCGGCGTGCCGTACTGCTCCGCGAGGTCCCGAACATCGACCCCGGCCAGCGTCACCACGCCGCCCGGCCCGCGCACTGCGCCGCGCGGCCACACGGCTGTGCTCAGCCGGTTCAGGTCGGTCGGAGCGCCTGCCACCGGCCGGTCCCGAGCGCCGTCGGCGTGGCGTGGCCCGGCGGGGTGCGCCCTCACCCGAACCAGCCCGCCGGGCGGCCTGACGGCTGCAGCGGCCGGCCGATCACATCCGCTCCGGTGCGTCGATGCCGAGCACGGCAAGACCGTTGGCCAGCACGGTCCGAGCGGCCTCGCACAACCAGAGCCGGGCAGCGGTCGAGTCGGTAGCGCTCTCATCCCCCATCGGAAGCACCCGGACGGCGTCGTAGAACTTGTGGTACCCGGCCGCCAGATCCTCCAGATACCGGGCGACCCGGTGCGGTTCGCGCAGGTCGGCCGATGCGGCGAGGACCTGCGGGTAGGCGGCCAGCAGGGCGATCAACTCGCCTTCCTGCGGAGTGTCCAGCAACTCCGGCCGGTAGTCCCGGCCGCGGTCGATGCCGAGGTCGGCGGCATGCCTGGCCAGCGAGGAGAGCCGAGCGTGCGCGTACTGCACGTAGAACACCGGGTTGTCGTTGCTCTGCCGGGTCCACACGTCCAGGTCCAGATCCAGCGTGGTGTCCACCGAGTAGCGGATCAGCGCGTACCTGGCCGCGTCGATGCCCAATAGCTCGATCAGGTCGTCCAGGGTGACGACGTTCCCCGCCCGCTTGCTCATCCGGACCGGCTCGCCGTCGGAGATCAGGTTGACCATCTGTCCGATCAGCACCTCGACCGTGTCCGGATCATCCCCGAAGGCCGCGGCGGCAGCCTTCAGCCGGGCGATGTACCCGTGGTGGTCGGCTCCGAGCATGTAGATCGCCAGGTCGAAACCGCGGGCGCGCTTGTCCAAGAAGTAAGCCAGGTCCGCTGCGATGTAGGCGGGGTGGCCGTCGGACTTGATCACCACCCGGTCCTTGTCATCGCCGTAGTCGGTGGAGCGCAGCCACCAGGCGCCGTCCTTGGCGTACAGGTGCCCGGAGTCCTTGAGCCGCTGCACGGCCTCGGCAACCCGACCCGAGGCGTGCAGCGAGTCCTCGTGGAAGTACACATCGAAGACCGTGCGGAAGCTACCCAGGGTGGCCTTGATCTCCTCGAACATCAGCTGCACCCCGGCGGTACGGAACGCATCCAGCGCCTCGCCGTCGGGCAGCGCGTCGATGCCGGGGTGCTCGGCCTGCACCCGCGCCGCGATGTCGGCGATGTAGGCGCCCCCGTAGCCGTCCGCCGGCGCGTCCTGGCCGCGCGCGGCGGCGAGCAGCGAGGCCGCGAACCGATCGATCTGCACGCCGGCGTCGTTGAAGTAGTACTCCCTGGTCACGGCGGCGCCCTGGGTGGTCATCACCCGGCCGAGCGCGTCACCGACAGCGGCCCAGCGGGCATGACCGAGATGCAGCGGACCGGTGGGGTTCGCCGAGACGAACTCCAGGTTCACCTTTCGGCCGGCCATCACGTCGCCGCACCCGTAGGCAGCGCCCGCGGCGACGATGTCGCCGACCAAGGCTCCGGCCGCCGCGGTTTCCAATCGGATGTTCAGGAAGCCGGGCCCGGCGATCTGAACGCCGGCGATCCCGGGCGCTTCGGCAAGCCTGGCGGCGATCACGGTGGCGATGTCCCGGGCCGGCACCCCTGCCGTCTTGGCCAGCTTGAGCGCGATCGGGGTGGCGTAGTCGCCGTGTTCACGTGACCGCGGGCGGTCCACGGTCACCTCGTCAGGCACCGTCACGGTCAGGTCGCCGGCGGTGACTGCGTCGGACAGCGCGGCGCGGATGACGTCGGCGAGTTGCGTCGGGTTCACCTGGCCATTCTAGGAAGACCAGGGCGCCGTGTTTTCCGCCCCCGGCCGATGCGGCCAGGCGGGGCGCTTGGCCCCGCGTCCGCCGCCGGATCGGCCGCGGTACAGACGGCGTGGATGACGGCCCGTGGACACCGGCACGGCGGTGGCTAGGCCCGCCCCCTGTGACACCGCCGACCTCCGCCGCGTCGAGGTGGCACCAAGCGCTGACCCCTAGACCGAATTGTCCGCCACGTCGCGCCTGCGTCGGCCTCATACCGTCCGGCCGCTTGCCGGGCTCGGGCGGCAGAGCACCTCGCCGTTCAGCACCGCGAACCAACCGTCGTCATCCTCGGCCCACTCCCGCCAGCCTCGGGAGATCGCCTGTAGGTCGCCGACGCTCGCAAGGCCCTGCGAGACGGCCTGCTCGGCGATGGCCGAGGCGACGATCCGATCCGCCCACAGCCCGCCCCACCAAGCGCGGTCGGCCGGACTCGCGTAGCACCACACCGACGCGCTCGCGGTCACCTCGGCGAACCCGGCCCGATGTGCCCAGCCGAGTAGCCGACGCCCGGCGTCGGGCTCGCCACCGTTGGACCTGGCCGCCCGCTGGTATAGGTCCATCCAGTCCTGCAGCGCCGGCAGCCGCGGGTACCAGGTCATCGCCGCGTAGTCCGCGTCCCGGATGGCCACCACCCCACCGGGCGCGCAAATCCGCCGCATCTGCACGAGCGCGCCCACTGGATCGGGCAGGTGTTGCAGTACCTGATGGGCATGGACCACATCGAAGGATCCGTCGGCGATGTCGAGGTCGTAGATGTCACCCATTCGGAATTCCACCGTGGGCCCCGCGGGAGATCCGCCCGATGCGGGATGGCTCGCCGCACGAGGAGTACCGGCCGGGCCTGGATCTGGCTTCTCGTCGGTCGCACCGGCATCCCGCACCGACGCGGGGGTTCCGGTCACCAGTCGGCGCGCCGCATCCAGTACGGAATCCGCCGTGTCGATCCCGAGCACTAGCCCCGGGGCGACCCGCGCAGCCAGGTCGACGGTCACGGTTCCCGGCCCGCAGCCGACATCCAGCACTGACATTCCCGGCCGGAGCAGCGGGAGCAGGTAGGCGGCGGAGTTCTCTGCGGTCCGCACGCTGTGAGAGCGCAGCACCGACTCATGGTGGCCGTGGGTGTACTGGGGCTGAGGCATCGGACGCTCCTTCGTCAACGGAACCGAGCCTATCGCCCGATCTCACCGTTCGAAATGACATCTCATCTGCTGAGCATTCCGCAGGCTCTTGCAGTTGACCGCAATCCACCATCGCGGTGACATCTGGCTGTCAGGAACCGCACCACCGCCGCGCAAACCCGGCTGTGAGCGGATGCGGCAGTGCTGCGGTCACAGTGCTGGTGCGTGACAGCGATGCGGTAGAGTTCCCGGCTGCGAGCCCCCGTAGCTCAGGGGATAGAGCACCGCCCTCCGGAGGCGGGTGCGCAGGTTCGAATCCTGCCGGGGGCGCAGCGTTTCACCGTTGGCTCCGGCATACCGCCCCGACCGGGAGCGAGCAGCGTTCGGCGCGAGCCATACCATCTCCGAATGGCCGACCAGCGCGTGCCGATGGCCTACGTCCAAGGCATGCTGGCAACTGACCTCGTCCAGATCGCCGACCTGCGAGCCCATCCAGAGCTGTTGCACCGCGGCGGTTGGTGGGCGGTTGCGGCGACATTCGAGGGCGCGATCACCGGTTACCGGTTCCACACGGTCCGCCGAGCGCAGCTGCCGACCTCGGGTGGGGGCTGGTCGGGGCCGACCGGGCCATGGGTAAGCAGCCTCGACCGGACCGACTTCCTGGTCGGCGTCCAGGCCATTCGCGAACACATCGCGGCCGGTGAGGTCTATCAGGTGAACCTCTGCCGGGTGCTGACGGCCGACCTGCCACCCGGCTCCGACCCGGTCGAACTCGCGGCGCTGCTGGCCAAGGGCAATCCGGCGCCGTACGCGGGCCTGTTGGACACCGGTGATGACTGGATCGTCAGCGCCTCCCCCGAGTTGTTCCTGCGTCGCGCAGGCGACACGATCTCCTCCGCCCCCATGAAGGGCACTACAGTGCCCGGCCTGCCCTTCGCGGGTAAGGATGTTCCGGAGAACGTCATGATCACCGACCTCGTCCGCAACGACCTTGGCCGCATCGCTCGCACCGGGTCGGTGCAGGTCAGACGGCTACTTGCCAGGGAGGAACACCCTGGGATCGCGCATCTGGTCTCCGAGGTGATCGGCATACTCCGGCCCGGCCTCTGCTGGCAGGAGATCCTGGCTGCGACCTTCCCACCGGGATCGGTCAGCGGCGCACCGAAACTCCGTGCGCTAGAGGTGATCCAGACCGTCGAGCCGGTGCGTCGGGGCCCGTACTGTGGGGCGATCGGCTACATCGACGCAAGCCGGGACGAGGCCTGCCTCGCGGTCGGCATCCGCACCTTCTTCACCTCCGAAGCCGGGCGCCGGCTGCACTTCGGCACCGGCGCCGGCATCACCTACGCATCCGATCCCGAGCAGGAGTGGGCAGAAACAGAGTTGAAGGCTCACCGGCTGATCGCGTTGGCGACCGGTCAGGACCACTCGCCATAACCCGGGGCGGGCGCACGGTCGAGCCCCCGACCGAAACGCGGGCTGAACATCGGAACGCGGTAGGGATCGTGCCCGCGTTCTGCCGTTGTCCCCGCGTTCCAAAGGACTGCGGGCGCTGACACGTTCGGGCCGGCGCCTGCTCCCGGCAGGCGCTCGGCTCCCGGTCGGCAATCGCGTACAGACGGGCCGGGATGCGCGTCGACCGATTCGCGACGGCGAGTTCCGCCAGGCAGCGCACGTTCCAGCGCCACCAAGCGCGCACCGCCGGTAGCCTCAACCCGGTGGCGAGACCCTTGCAAAGACTCCGTGGCCGAACCCTGGCCTTCACGATCATCGCCTCGATGATCGCCTGGGCACCGCCCGCCGCGGCATCTGCCCTCCCCGCCACCGCGGCTCCCCCGGCCACCGCCCGAACCGTCACCTACGCCGGGGTTTCCGTGTCTGTTCCTGCGGCCTGGCCGGTGCTGGATCTGGCCGATAAGACCGGCTGCGTCCGGTACGACATCAACGCCGTCTACCTCGGCACACCGGCCAGCAGCGATTGCCCCGCCGGCCTGGTCGGGCACGTAGCGACCGTGCAGATCCTCACAGCGGGCGCGGCGCCGGTCGGTGGCATTGCGACGACGGCACACGGACTGCAGGTGACCGGCGGGAGTGCCGTGGAGCGGGACCTCACTGTTTCATCGCCAACCTCATCCGCACAGGTCATCATCACCGCCGGCGCCGACCCGGCGCAGGCAGCAGCTCTCGCCGACTCCGTAACATTCTCGGCCGCAGCGCCGCCGCTGACGACCGGCGAATACCCTGTGCCACTCCAGAATTCCGGGACGCCGAACTCCAGGGCGCCCAGCACTGCGACGGCTCCCGCTACGGGACCTATCCCATCCGTAGGCGCCGTCACCGGCGCCGGTTTCGACGCCTGCGGGGCACCGTCGTCGAGCACGATGACCGCGTGGCTTGCCTCCCCCTACCGGACCATCGGCGTGTACGTCGGGGGCCAGAACCGCGCCTGCGCACAGCCCAACCTGACGGCTTCGTGGGTGACGACCGTGCACGGCCAGGGCTGGCATCTGCTGCCCATCTACGTCGGCCGGCAGGCGCCCTGCAACTCGTATTCGTACGAGATCACCCCTGGGCAGGCCGCGGCACAGGGGACCGCCGACGCGATGGACGCTGCCGCGAAGATGGCCGCCCTCGGGCTCGGCGCCGGCAATCCGATCTACTTCGACATGGAGAACTACGACACGACCAACGCCGCGTGCGTCTCGGCAGTGAAGCAGTTCATCGACGCATGGACCGTGCAGATACATGCTCAGAACTACCTGTCCGGCGTCTACGGGAGCACCAGTTCGATGATGACGAACCTGGTGCAGTGGGGCGCCAGCATCCACCAACCTGATGCGATCTGGTACGCGCGCTGGGATGGGAGGCCCATCACCACGGGCGAGGCGAGCATCCCCGATGGGTGGTGGTCCAACCACCAGCGAATCCACCAGTACCTCGGCCCGACCGACAGAACCTACGGCGGGGTGAAGATCAACATCGACTCCAACCAGGTGGACGCACCGGCCACCGGCGCGCTGTCCATGACAACGACGACGCTGGCGGGCGCGGCACTGGCCTTTGCCTACTCCGCGACCCTTGCCGCGCGCGGAGGCAGCACTCCGTACGGCTGGGAGGTGACAAGCGGAGCGCTCCCGGCAGGGATCTCGCTGTCCACTTCTGGCACCATCAGCGGTACCCCTACTTCGATCGGGAGCAGCACGTTCGCAGTGCGGGCCACCGGTTCCACCGGGTCCGGATCCGTGACCAGATCGTTGACCTTGGCCGTCAACTACTTCACCGATGTGCCTGTCGGCGCA